>TARA_R110002111_G_scaffold57012_4_pt1 | contig 13789 bp, 16 predicted proteins | sample TARA_R110002111 | Tara Oceans TARA_R110002111 (sample SAMEA4397363) | marine metagenome | biome: Polar Biome; feature: [ZZZ] marine water layer (ENVO:01000295); material: water (ENVO:00002006), including particulate matter (ENVO:01000060) such as... | depth 199 m | reverse complement strand
CTGTAAGTAAATAATTATTCTTCTTTCATTCTTTTTATATATGCTTTAAGCTCTACTATAACTTTTGGAGCTAAGATTAGCGTTGCTAGCATTGTCGGAATTGCCATTAACGCAAAGATGCCATCGATAAGATTAATCATCATGCTTAAACTTGTTGTTGCACCAATAAGAATACTTAAAATATAGAAGTAATTATAGTAATGTTTTTTATCAGCTCCAAATAGAAAGGACATACATTTTGTGCCATAATACGAATAAGAGAACAGCGAACTCATACTAAATACAGCAATACAAACTAACAACAAGTATTTACCGTAGTTAGGCATTACATCTGCAAAGGCAGAAGCCGTTAGACTCACTCCGTTATCTGACGTAGTTTCCCAAACACCAGTAACTAAAATCGCTAAAGCCGTTAGTGTACAAACAATAAGTGTATCTATAGCAGGTCCTAACATAGCGACCAAGCCTTCGCGAATAGGCTCATCCGTTTTTGCTGCTCCATGAGCCATTGGTGCAGTACCAATTCCGGCTTCATTTGAAAATGCTCCACGCTTAATGCCATGTAAAATTAATGCACCTAAAACACCACCTAAAAAAGTATCGTCTTTTGGATAATAATTAGCTGCGAAGGCATCTGTAAAAATAAGTTTTAGATAGTACACTAAAACATCACTATGTGCTACAAGAATAACAATAACTAACACAAAATATAAAGCCACCATACTTGGTACTAAACGAGATGCCACATTTCCTATTCGTTTTATACCACCTAGAATAACTAAACCTGTAATACTGATTAAAACGAAACCAATAATAAGATTCGATTTTAGCCCAACTTCCACTCCATTCGGAATTAATAAAATATCATTTAAAGCTTGTGTCAGCTGGTTTACGTTAAAAACAGGTAACGCACCAATTAATCCACAAAGACTAAAAAATACAGCTAAAGGCTTCCACGATTTACCTAAGCCTTCCATAATAAAATACATTGGACCACCTTGAATTTCACCAGCACTATCTTTACCTCTATACATAATAGCTAAGCTAGATGTGAAGAATTTTGTAGACATACCAACTACTGCACTAATCCACATCCAAAACACGGCTCCAGGTCCACCAATAGATATAGCCACAGCAACACCTGCAATATTACCCATACCAACAGTTGCTGATAACGCAGTTGACAAGGCCTGAAAATGAGAAATTTCTCCAGGATCGTTTGGGTCGTCATATTTTCCACGAAGCACATTTAAGGCATGACCTAAATATCGAAATGGTAAAAAGTGAGACCGTATTAATAAATATAACCCTCCACCAATTAATAGAATAAGCAAAGGCAAACCCCAAGCTAATGATGAAAAGTCACTGAGTAATTGATTTAAAAATTCCATAGTTTATAAATGTAATAAATGGATTAAGTTTATAACGCAATGTTTACAATTAATTTATAACTGAAATATTAAATTATTGATTTTGAGTTTAAAATAGTTAACTTCGTTAATCAGCAAACATACGCACTCTATGTTTAATCGTTAGGAAAATTAAAAACCAATTTATAGACATTAAACTTCTTTTAAAAAATCACTAAATACAACTATTGGTAAAACCAATTTTGAAACAAAACTCTCTAAAAATGAACAAAAGAAACAGCTCATCGTTAATAACATTCCTAATACTTTTTACTTTTACAACATTAAATAGCTGTAAAAATGAAGTAAAAGAACAAAAGCAAAAGGAAACTACAAAAACTGTATACGCAAGTGAGGTGACTCCATTTTTTGATCATTGGAAATTAATTTTAGGAGATGGCTCTAATGCTGGTTTTGCAAATAATTTTGAAAACAAAGATTTCTTCTACACCGCAAATGATGGCAAAAGTGATTGGGTTGTTTATAAAGCGCCTAACGCTGGAGATACTCACGGCACATCTAACAACACAAGAACGGAATTAGCTCAAGCAAAAAAATGGTATCCTAAAACGGCTGATGATAAATTGACTGCCACATTAAAAGTAATGAATGTATCTTCTACTGGAGATGCTCGAGTTGCAGCGTCTTATGCTGTAGTTGTAGGCCAGATTCATAGTGCAGATGGACATGAAAATGAACCGCTTAAAATATTTTACAAAAAATTCCCAGGCCACACCAAAGGCTCTGTTTTTTGGCATTATGAAATCAATACTGCAGGTGAAGACAATTCTGGAAGATGGGATTACTCTTCTGCGGTTTGGGGTAATGACTTCTCTGTTGTTGGCACTGAAGAAAACACTTATCCTGAAGAACCAAAAAATGGTATTGCATTAGGTGAAGAGTTCAGTTATGAAATTGAAGTCAAAGATGGTATTATGAATTTAAAATTCACTAGTGAAGGTCACGAGACTAAAACCTTTACAAAAAACTTAATCCAATCAGAATATACAACCACTGCAGACATACCTGAGCAAACACAAAATTTATTTGTACCAATTGGCCAAGATGGCATAGAACGCGAAACTGCATATACTGGTGAAGGTCTTTTCTTTAAGCTTGGTGCTTACAATCAAACTAATGGAAAGTCTCCGGACGTAAATAAAAATTGGTGTTCTGGTGCAGAAACACATGATGGAGATATTCAAAAACAATATGCAGATGGTAACTATGCCGAAGTTTGGTTTAAAACTGCAAGCATAAAAGTAAGCGATGCTGCCGTTTCTAATGATGGCTATTTCGCTAAAAATGATTAAGCAATCTCAGATTTAACTGCTAGACTAATCTAAAAGCCTTTGATTTATAAGATTAAAATCAAAGGCTTTTAATTATGAATTCATTGCTGTTTTAATTAAAAAAAATTAAAGTTATATTTAAAGCAATTAACCAATTTAACTTGAATCCTAATCGTCTATATTTTATTGATGCTGTAAGAGCATTTGCTATCTTAATGATGTTGCAAGGCCATTTTATAGACACACTTTTAGAGGTGTCTTACAGAGACACAGACAATGCCATATTTCAAATTTGGGAATATTTCAGAGGTATTACAGCTCCTACTTTTTTTACTATTTCTGGACTCATATTTTCATACCTTCTTATACGAGCTAAACGCAATGGAGATATAAAACAAAGAATGCGAAAAGGATTTAGGCGAGGCCTAATGCTTATAGGTATTGGTTACTTATTGAGAGCACCCATTTTTCAATGGTTAATAGGTAAATTCAACTCTTATTTCTTAGTTGTAGATGTTTTACAGTGTATTGGTTTATCACTGATTATTATTGTATTAATTTATAAGCTTACGTTCAAAAAAACGTTAATTTTTTCAATTATAACTTTAGCTCTAGGTCTAGCTATTTTTATAACTGAACCTCTATATCGCTATTTAGAATTACCAAATATACCTATACTAATTTCTAATTATTTTAGTAAAGCGAATGGCTCCATTTTTAATATTATACCTTGGTTTGGCTATGTAGCATTTGGTGCTTTTATATCTACTCTGTTTTATCGTTATGTGGAACGTCCAAAGTTTAAAATGGCTATTGTTTCTGGTTTTTTTCTATTCGGAGTTGCACTTATTTTTAAATCATCTTGGTTACTAATGCAGCTTCATAGCTGGTTAGATATTTCAATTTTTAAAGAAGTTGCCTATTATAATTATTTATTTTCAAGATTAGGAGATGTCCTAGTTCTATTCTCTTTATTCTATCTAGCAGAAAATTACCTAAAAAGACCTTTAATACTTAAAATAGGACAAAAGACGCTTTCCATTTATGTGGTTCATTTTATTATCATTTATGGCAGTTTTACAGGTCTAGGTCTAACCCAACTTATTAGCAAAACGCTTAATCCTTGGCAAGCCACTATTGGTGCTATCGTATTTCTTTCAGTCGTTTGTTTTATTTCTTTTTATTATGCTAAAACAAATGCTTTTGTATACTCTAAAATACAACGACTTATAGATAAAGTTAAACGCTATACGCATTAATATGTTTTTATAAATTAGATAACCGTAAATAAAAAATGACCTCTGAATTGCTTAAAAAGTTACACTAGTTTTTGATAAAGCATCAAATGTTATTGAAACTTCTGATTTTGAAAAGCTAATTGAATTAATAGAACATTTTTACTTAAGATTAAAATCGGATTTATCCTTAATAATACCGAAGAAGCGTTTAAAAATCACTTTTCTGCCCTAAATTTGGATTATAAATGAAACAGAATGGGAATAAAAAAACCACCTAATTAAAGATGGTCTTTTCCCCTTTCATAGCAATTAATTCCCAATTCGATATATTAAATCAAATAAAGATTAATAACACCATACTTACGATTTTATAGCGAGTACGGTTTTAAAAAATTAAAATAATATGAAACAAGTAATAGAAACATTTTACACAGCATTGAAGAATTGCGATGGTCCAACCATGGCTTCATGCTATCATAAAGATGTAGTTTTTGAAGATCCTGCGTTTGGAGTTTTAAAAGCCGAACGCTCAAAAGCCATGTGGTTAATGCTGTGTGCTTCTCAAAAAGGAAAAGGATTTAATGTTGAGTTTTCAAATATCGAATCAAATGAAACTACTGGATCTGCACATTGGGAAGCTAATTATACTTTCAGTAAAACTGGAAGAAAAGTCCATAATAAAATTGATGCAAAATTTGAATTTAAAGATGGGTTAATTATAAAACATACAGATAAATTTGACTTACATAAATGGGCAAAGCAAGCTATGGGAATCAAAGGCCTTTTATTTGGCGGTATGCAGTTCTTTAAAAATAAGCTTCAAAACCAAACTAATTACCTTTTAGATAAGTATATAAATGAAGAAAAGCCATCTAATTAATTAGACGGCTTTTTTAGACAATGTTTCTTTTTAGTGACTTGGAGTTTACTTTATGTTTCATTGCATGATGAACACTTCAATTCTTGTGCCAAATTAACTGTATTCCTTAACCTTACCTTCTACACCTTTATAAAACGATTTCATAAATTTAAAATCTGCTTCCATATCATCTGTTGGGTAAAATGGTTCAGAAATTTTATTCTGTTTATTTTTAAAATCTAGCGTAAACATTATGATAGGAACATTAGCTGTTTTAGCAATATAGTAAAAGCCTGTTTTCCATTCTTCTACTTTCTTCCTAGTACCTTCTGGTGCTAATGTTAGTCTAAATTCATCAGACTCATTAAATAGTTTTGATATCGCCTCTACTTTATTTTGTCCAGAAGTTCTATCTAAAGATCTTCCTCCAATTGCTCTAAAATAATAGCCAAAAGGCCAAATAAAGAGTTCTTTTTTACCTACAAAATTAGTTTTTACACCAGTGACTTTACGGAGTAAAACACCAATATAAAAATCATGCCAACTTGTATGCGGAAAAGCAATAATCACAGCCTTCTTTATGGTGTCTTTAGAGAAGTTAGTATTACCAACTACTTTCCAACCCAATAACTTAAAATAAACAAATTTAGCTAGCCATCGCATCTTACATCTTTTTGTAAAGTTCCAATAGCTTTTGTCTTGTTATAATAGTATTCCAGTTCTTACCAATTGCATTTTCCCATAGTGGTTCTAAACTTAAAGCAACATCAATCATTTTATCAAACTGATCTTGTTCTAAATCTGCACAAATACCTTGAGGTAATTCTATATTATGCTTGGCTTTCATCTGTTTAAAAATGGCAACACCTTCAGGATAAAATTCTTCTAAATGATCAAAAACAATACAATTACCAACACCATGTTTAATGCCTAGAAGATAGCCTAAACCATAACTCATAGCATGTGCTACACCTACTTGTGAGTAAGCAATACTCATACCTCCATGCCACGATGCCATCATTAATTTATCTTGCGCTTCTTCTTTACTCAATTTATCTTCTAAAAAGATTTCTTTACAAAGCTCAAAGGCTTTTTCACCATAACTTTGACTAAACGCATTTAAAAAGGTACCATTTAATGATTCTACACAATGCACAAAACAATCCATTCCGGTATAAAACCATTGCTTTTTAGGAACATCTTTAGTCAATTCCGGATCTAATATCACTTGGTCAAATGGAGTAAAATCACTGTTGATACCAAGCTTTCGGATGGGACCAGTTAAAATTGTAGTTCTAGAGACTTCTGCACCAGTACCAGAAATTGTTGGTATACCAACGTGATAAATTGCAGGATGTTTAATTAAATCCCAACCTTGGTAGTCCTTAGACTCACCTTTATTGGTAAGCATTAAAGAAACGGCTTTTGCAATATCCATTACAATACCACCTCCAATACCAATAATACCAGAAGGAAGTTCACTGTATTCTAAAATAATATCTTCTACTAACTGATCTATTTGATCTGTACTCGGCTCCTCTTTTGTTGGTACATAAATAATTTTATCCTTATAAGATAGAGCTATTCTAGAGGTTAACCAATGATTCCCTTTAAAGACATCATCAACATAAAATATAAATGGTGCATTACGCCCTTTGCGTTTTGATGCGAGAATTTCATCGAGTTGATTAAAACTTCCACGTCCAAAAACAACTCTGGACACCATTGGATAATTTTTGTATATCATTTACTTTATATCTTTAACAAAAATAACAACTTAGTTTATATTTATTGACTATTTAAATGAAATTGTAATTTTTCTTTAAATAGACCAATATGATAGCCATCTACCAGTGCATGATTGACACTAATAGCAACTTGCATTTCTTTTTTTGACCCTAAATTTTCCATTTTACTGAAAGCTATTTTAGGCACTGAATCTTTATCTCCTTTAAAAGGTTCTTTATGTCCTGTAAAATTAACCCAAGGTAAAGATGAGCAATGCACACAATCCATTGAATTTACAGGTGGAAACAAATCGTTTGTATTTAATACTCTTTCTTTCTCTTTTAAAAAATTAGTCTGAAACTTAAAAATATCTTCATTATAATTCACAAAAGAAAAACCAAAGGTTTTATTAGGCCTTAGGATTGTTGGCGATGCATGAATAGTATCAAACACAACAACATCATTAGATTCGTTTATTCTATATCTTAAATTTTCTACTTCGTTTATAGCTTCCATTGTTGCATGCAAATAACTTACAAAAAAAGAGACTTCATTAGCACTAGAAAACTCATAAGCCTTAGTGACATCTACTTTAAAAGTGACACCAAAATAAGGGTCTATAAAGGTATCAAAAAACTCAAAATGAGCCTTTCTATTCCATGTGTTTTTATTGAGTACTTTCAAATCTTAGCTAATTAAATCTGTAATTTCCGTTAAACTTTTCACGGTTTTATAATGAGATCCATTGGCTTCTTTTTTCGTCACGGTTTCATGCTGCCAAGTCGTATGAAACGGAACATGTATAGCTTGAGCTCCAATTTTTACTAAAGGCAAAATATCAGATTTTAAGGAATTACCAACCATTAAAAAAGCTTCAGGTTCAATATCCAAATGCTTCAATAATTTAGAATAATTAGCTTCTTCTTTTTCACTTAACACTTCAATATGATGAAAATATTTTAACAAACCAGATTTTTCTAATTTACGCTCTTGGTCTAACAAATCTCCCTTTGTGGCCACAATTAATCTATAATCTTTAGACAACTCTTTAAGCACCTCTTCTACTCCATCTAAAAGTTCAATAGGTTTATTAAGCATGTCTTTACCGATGTTTAACATTTGAGCAATTACATCGTTAGTTACAGTTCCGTTAGATAATTCTAGAGCAAGCTCTATCATAGATAATATAAAACCTTTAACACCATAACCATATGTTGGTAAATTTTTAATCTCCATTCTAAAAAGCTCCTGATCTATCTTATTCGGAGTTTCATATAGAGATAATAATCTACCAGCTTCTTCTTCAGCTTCTCTAAAATAGGTTTCATTTACCCAAAGGGTATCATCAGCATCAAAGCCAATGACTTTTATTTTAGTATAATCTATTTCCACAATTTCTTCGCTCTTTCTAAATCTTCTGGAGTATCAATTTCTACTCCTTGTATTGTAGTTTCTACCATTTTAATACGCTTACCGTATTCTAAATACCTAATGCATTCAATCTTTTCCGATGCTTCTAAAAACTGCATAGGTAAAACGGTAAAATCTAGCAAAGCTTGTTTTCTAAAAGCATAAATGCCTTTGTGTTTAAAATAACGAGCTCCTACTTCTTTATCTCTTGGAAATGGAATTGGACTTCTAGAAAAATACAAAGCAAAATTCTGCTGATCTACAATAACCTTTACAGTATTGGGATTATTGATTTCTTCCCAATCCTCAATTTGTACCATTAAAGAAGCTAAGTCTATTTCTTTGTCTTTATCATCTTTAAAAACATCGATTACTTTCGCTAAACTTTCGCGTTCTGTAAACGGTTCGTCTCCTTGCACATTTATTACAATATCGCAATCTACATTTGCAACTGCTTCTGCAATTCTATCACTACCAGACTCGTGTTCCTTTATGCTCATAATAGCTTTTCCACCATTATTAACAATTTCGTTAAAAATGATATCACTATCCGTAACCACATAGACTTCACTAAATAATTTAGTAGCAACGGTAGCTTCGTAAGTTCTTAGAATTACAGATTTTCCGGCTAAATTTTGCATTAATTTACCAGGAAAACGTGATGCACTATAACGTGCCGGAATCATTGAAATAATTTTCATCTATGTAACTTGTACTTGTGTAGTTTCAAAAATAAGATTTATAAACGACATTATGTCTTCAAATTGGTATTTGATGATTTTGACTTATTCGGTCGTAATTTTTTATAAAGCTTATAGATTATGTAAAAAATAAAACAGACGGCTACAATAGCCAATATTGGTATAAATATAGATATTATAGACATCACTATAGACGTCCCTGTTTCTATGGTAGAAACGATAGGGTTACCAAAACCAGCTGTTGAAACCGTAGAACCTAATCTGGATGCACTAGCAGAGCTTTTTACAGCTGCAGCAGTTCCTCCGCCTGCAATAATAGCTAGAGCCCAAGTAATTACAGGGCTTAAATCTGCAACTGTAGACACCATAACGGCAGTACCTGCAATGGTTGCTAGAGGAATAGCAATTGCATCTAACGCATTATCAATTACCGGAATATAATAAGCCACAATTTCTACAACCGTTGCAATACCAAGAGTAATTACTACTGTTGTACTGCCAATCCATAACCATGATTCATTGAGTTCCCAAATATTAAAATAAGCTGCTAAGCTTAACGCGAATAACGGTAAAAAGACTCTAAAACCTACAGAAGCTGAAAGTCCGATACCTAAAAATATGCTTAGTATTGTTTCTGTCATAACTTAATTAGTTTGAATCTTTCTCTACAAACATGTCGTCCTTAAAGCCAATTAGATAAAGCTTTTCTTTAGCTCTCGTAATTGCTGTATATAGCCAACGGATATAATCTCTATCCATACCATTTGGTAAATAAGGCTGCTCTACAAATATGGTATTCCATTGTCCACCTTGAGATTTATGGCAAGTAATAGCATAAGAAAACTTTACTTGTAAGGCATTAAAAAACCTATTGTTTTTCACCCCTAAAAAGCGTTTGTATTTTGTTTCATTTTCATAATCCTTAGAAACTTCTTGATATAATCGATTAGATTCTTCGTAGCTTAATGAAGCACTCTCTACATCAATAGTATCTAAAAGTAATACCGTTTCAAATGGTTTCATATTAGGATAATCTACCATTCTTAACTTAACTTCTGCAAATCTAAAACCGTACAGTTCTTTAATACTAAAAATCTCTAACACCTCAATAATATCTCCATTAGCAATAAAACCAGCTTCGGTATTAGGTTTTAGCCAGAAATAATTATTTTTAACAACCATTAAATAGTCTCCAGAAGACAATTCGGTTTCATTAAATAAAATACGTTGTCTTATTTGCTGATTGTATGCATTTGCACGTTTGTTACTTCTAACTATGATCGCCGTTTCTTCATAACCATCTGCACTATATGCATCATTTATGGCATCCATAATTTCGTAGCCATCAATTAACCTCACACTATCCGTAAAACCATTTAAATCGAATTTAAAACTTTCATAAAAATTAGATTCTAAAACGGCCCTTAATTCTGTAGCATTACTAAGAATCCCAGAATCTTGTCCTTGCCTAACCACTTCATCTAACTCAATACCAATAACATCTTTATTATAGTTTAGGCTCAGTTTATTTTCGTCTAAAGCAGGACTCAAATCAGATTTAACAGGTGGTAGCTGCGCCTTATCTCCTATTAATAATAACTTACATTCATGACCAGAATAGACATAACTCATTAAATCATCTAGTAGCGAGCTACTATCAAAAGACTTTGTATCTGAAGGCGTATCTGGTATCATAGATGCTTCATCTACAATAAAAATAGTGTTGCGATGCTTATTAGGTTGCATTACAAAATTAATACCGCCTCCTTTATCCTTTTTAGGGAAATATATTTTTTTATGAATGGTAAATGCTTCTTTCTTAGAATAATTTGAAATTACCTTTGCTGCCCTTCCTGTAGGAGCTAATAAAATTGCACTTTTTTTTGCTTGCCATAAATTTGAAACAATTGTACCAATTATACTCGTTTTACCAGTTCCAGCATATCCTTTTAATAAGTAAATTGAATTTTTATTATTATCAAAAATAAATTGCGATAATTGCATTAACACCATATCCTGCTTAGAAGTTGGTGTAAATGGAAACTTAGATTTTAGGAGCGAATAGAATGCAGATGCATTAGATATCATATATAAATTAAATATCTAGCAAGATAGCAATATTCTCTATTTTTAGGGTGTATAAATTATTAACTTAGATATTTTTAATATTTTTAATTTAGATAGTTTTAACCAACAAAAAAAAATTGTAGATTTGCGATAGACCTTAATTAATAAATAAACACATGAAAGTAATTATAGCAATTGTAGTTATTGTAGCTTTAACCATAGGAATTGTTTGGGCTATCGATAAATTTGTTCCAAAGAAAATAAAACCAGTAATCAACATAGTACTTTGGGGATTGATTATTTTCTTAGCTTACATTACTTTTATGTCTGTCTACAAAGAGATACAATTCAATCAAATTAAAGATAAACGTTATCGTGTAGTTATCGATCGTCTTATTGATATTAGAGATTCTCAGTTAGCTTACAAAGATGTGAACGGAACTTATGCTGATAATTTTGATAAATTAATAAAATTTGTTGAAACAGGAAAAGTGCCAATTACACAAAGACGTGATACTTTAGTATTAGATGAAGTAAAAACAAAAGCTTTTGGTGGTGTAGAAACTATGAAAACTATTACTTTAATAGATACTTTAAGTTATTATTCTGTAAAAGATTCTCTTTTTAAAGGTAGTGATCGTTACAAAACAATGATGAATGTTGGCATTGGAAAACCAGATGCTAAATTCACACTTAAAGCAGGTAAATTAGATGACTTCGCCGTATTTGAAGCTAGTGTTGATAAAGCTATAGTTTTAGATGGCCAAGAGCAATATTTAATTGAAAAAGAAAAACAAGCATTCTCTGTAGCAGGTGTTAAAGGAGAAACTGTAAAAATAGGCTCAATGGAAGAAGTTAATACCAGTGGAAATTGGGGTAAAGATCTTTCAAATAAACAGTAATTTTGAGTAAAACCGATATTAAAGAATTGTCCATTCAAATTAATTTGAATGGACTTTCTTTTTGTATTTTAAATAGAACTACTAAAACCGTTGAGTTTTTAAAGACTAATGCTTTTGAGCACAAGTTGAATCCTGAAGAAATTCTCAATCATATAAAAGCAGAGTTAAGTAGTAATACGGTATTCTCTGAAGACTTTAATGAAGTTTTAGTGATTCATCAAAATGAGTTATCGACTCTTGTCCCAGAGGAACTTTATGATGCAAATCATAAAGTTGATTATTTAAAATTTAATTCGAAAATATTAAAGAACGATTTTATAACAGAAGATAAAATCTCAGTAAATAAAACTGTTAATGTATACGTACCTTACGTAAACATTAACAATTATATTTTTGAAACCTTTGGTGAATTTGTTTACAAACACTCTTCAAGTATCCTTATTGAGTCCGTTTTAAATAACCCTGAACCTTCAGAAGAACCTATCGTCTATATTAACGTTAATAAAAACACCTTAGAAATATTAGTAGTAAAAGACAATAAGCTACAACTATTTAATGTTTTTGAGTTTTATAGTAAAGAAGATTTTATCTATTATGTCTTATTTGTTTTTGAACAATTAAAACTCGATGTAGAAACTACTTTTGTACAATTAAGCGGAAATATAGTTATTGGTGATGAGCTATTTGTTATGCTTTATATTTATATTAGGCATGTAAGATTTGTAGAAAAAGCTTACGATTTTAAAATAGCTGCAGAAACAGACAGGCGCTATTCTCACCAACATTTTTTAATATTAAACTCCTTTTAATATGCGTATAATATCTGGACTGTATAAAGGCCGACGAATTACAGCTCCAAAAAAACTTCCTGTAAGACCAACTACAGATATGGCAAAGGAAGCGCTTTTTAACATCATAAATAATCAGTATTATTTTGATGATATTTCTGTTTTAGATTTATTTTCAGGAACAGGTAATATTAGTTACGAGTTTGCCTCAAGAGGCACTGAGCATATTACAGCTGTTGATGAAAATTATGGCTGCATTAAATTTATTAATGAAACAGCTGATGCCTTTGATATGGATATTAGTACCATTAAAAGTGATGTTTTTAAGTTTCTTGAAAAATCAAAACAAAAGCACAGTATTATTTTTGCCGATCCACCTTACAATTTTGAATTGGCTGCTTTTTCTAAAATTCCGGAATTAGTTTTTAAAAATGAATTACTTGAAGAAGAAGGTATACTCATTGTTGAACACTCTAAACACACCGATTTAAGTCAATTAGAACATTACTCACATTCTAAAAGTTATGGTGGTAATATGTTTAGTTTTTTCTCAAAGTAACTCACAATCAGATTTGTAGGCTAATTCCCAATCAAATAAATTTACTAACTTAGTAGTCCTAAGTAACTTTCTTTTAATTATTACCTTCCTACTGGTTTTAATAGCTCCACCCATTTATTGTTTTTGCCTCAAAATTGATTTGTAACTATTAATCAATTATATAATTTAAAAACAGCTATTATGAAAATCTCAAAAAAGGTTATTATTCTGTCATTTCTATTGCTTGGTATCAGTTTTATTACCAACGCACAAGAAAGTAAAGTGACTATTGAATTTAAAAATGCTGAAACAGCGGTAAAACTCATTAGAACTTACACTGAAGCATTACAAAAAGGAGACGCGAACACTATGAATGCACAACTTCATGAAAAAGCCATGATATATGGCTTAGGCGGAGGTTTAGATTCTTTAAACGTACAACAACATAAAGAATACTACACTAACAGCACAAACCAATTTAAACACTCTATAAGTAAGGATTTATATTTACCCGTAAAAGTTGATAACAACTGGAATGAAGGCGAATGGATATTATCTTGGGGAACAAACACAATTACTAACAAAAAGACAGGAAAAGAAGTTGTAATCCCTTACCATACAGCTTCTTTGATACAAGATAATAAAATTATATATATACGCTATTACTACGATATGCTCAACATATTAACAACTCAAGGTTATACTATTACACCACCAAAAAAATAACTATAATTTTTATATAAGCACAAAAACCATCTATTTCTAGATGGTTTTTTTATGCTTAAGTAAATCTATAAGCCGAATTCTGTACTCTAATAAAAGAGTCCTTATCATTTATCTACGTTTACTGTTGCCAA
>TARA_R110002111_G_scaffold46643_5_pt1 | contig 13819 bp, 8 predicted proteins | sample TARA_R110002111 | Tara Oceans TARA_R110002111 (sample SAMEA4397363) | marine metagenome | biome: Polar Biome; feature: [ZZZ] marine water layer (ENVO:01000295); material: water (ENVO:00002006), including particulate matter (ENVO:01000060) such as... | depth 199 m | reverse complement strand
TAACCAATTACAAGAACTTCCTGTTTTAGATACTTGTACAGAACATACAGCAAGTTTATGTCAACTTCCTGGAGGGCGTTACGGAAAATTCAAATTACCAACATTAACAGAGTTACACCAATTTTTATTTAATAAACCTTTTGGTGAAGCACATAATGCTACAGCAGATGTTGAAGCTACGACTCGTTGTTTTTTCGAATTAATTAGAAAGGAGCAATACACAAAAGAGCAACTCGATGTTCAGCCAAATTATTTTCAGAATTTCTCTCAAGAAAATCCTGCTGAAATACAACTTATTGGATTAAAGCATATTAATCTAAAACGCGAAAGTGCTAAGATTAATGCAAGACTTCAAAAGGAGCAAGCAGAATCTGTTCCTACTGAAACGAATAAAGAAGCAGCTTCCCAATTGGCTGATGTTGATTTTGTTCATTTACATAACCACTCGCAGTTTTCAATACTTCAATCTACTATAAGTATTAAAGATTTAGTAGCTGCAGCTGCTAATCAAGATATGTCAGCCGTTGCATTGACGGATCATGGAAACATGATGGGAGCATTTCATTTTGTGAGCGCAGTAGGTAATCATAACAAAGGAATTAAGGCACAACATGCTGAAGCGGAAGAAAGCGGAGAGGAAAAGAAAGGTAAAATTATTAAACCGATTATTGGTTGTGAATTTTTTGTTTGCGAAAATCATACAGACAAAACCAGAAAGGATAATGGTTACCAAATTGTGCTTCTTGCAAAGACAAAGAAAGGTTATCATAATTTAGCAAAACTATCTTCTGCAGCTTTTACTGAAGGCTTTTACTATCTGCCAAGAATTGATAGAAAACTTATTGAACACTACAAAGAAGATCTTATTTGCTTAACAGGAAACTTATATGGCGAAGTGCCAAGTAAAGTTCTAAATATTGGTGAAAATCAGGCAGAAGAAGCCTTGCTATGGTGGAAAGAAACCTTTGCTGACGACTTGTATATTGAGTTAATGCGACACGATCAAGAGGACGAAAATCGTGTGAATCCAGTATTGATTCAGTTTGCAAAAAAGCATGATGTGAAGTTGGTAGCTACAAATAACACCTACTATGTTGAACAAGAAAATGCGAACGCACACGATATTTTGCTCTGTGTAAAGGATGGTGAAAAACAAGCGACTCCAATTGGACGTGGACGTGGATATCGTTACGGTTTACCCAACCAAGAATATTATTTTAAGTCTTCGGAAGAGATGAAGGCTTTGTTTGAGGATGTACCTGAAGCGATTGTAAATATTCAAGAGGTTGTTGATAAGATAGAGCCTTATGAATTAGCTCGCGATGTATTATTACCAGCTTTTGATATTCCTGAGGAATTCAAAAAAGTAGAAGATGAAGCGGATGGAGGCAAGCGTGGTGAGAACGCATTTCTAAAACATTTGACTTTTAAAGGAGCTGAGAAACGCTATGGAGACATCACTCCAGAACTAAAAGAACGACTCGATTTTGAATTGAGTGTTATTGAAAATACTGGCTATCCTGGATACTTTTTAATCGTTGAAGATTTTATTAGAGAAGCTAGAAAAATGGATGTGTCTGTTGGACCTGGTCGTGGTTCTGCTGCTGGTTCTGTGGTTGCTTATTGTTTATGGATTACTAATATAGATCCAATTAAGTACGACTTACTTTTTGAGCGTTTCTTAAATCCAGATCGTGTGAGTATGCCAGATATCGATATCGATTTTGATGATGAAGGTCGTGGTCGTGTTATGGATTATGTGATTAATAAATATGGTTCTAATCAAGTAGCGCAGATTATCACTTACGGAACAATGGCTGCAAAATCATCGATTAGAGATACAGCCAGAGTTTTGGATCTACCTTTAAATGAAGCTGATCGTATTGCGAAGTTAATTCCCTTGATGTCTAAACTCGGAAAGATTTTTGGATTGTCTGAAAAAGAGCTGGCTAAAAAGTTTCGTGCTGAAGATTTAGAGAAAGTGAATGAGCTTTTAAATATTTCTGATGGTGAAGATTTACAGGCTGAAACGATTAATCAAGCACGAATTTTAGAAGGCTCGGTTCGTAATACAGGAATTCACGCTTGTGGAGTGATTATTACACCTGGAGATATTACCAATTATGTGCCTGTAGCTTTAGCTAAGGATTCCGATTTATACGTTACCCAATTTGATAACTCTGTAGTTGAAGATGCAGGTTTATTGAAGATGGATTTCTTGGGACTAAAAACTTTAACCTTAATTAAGGATACGGTTAAGATTGTAAAGGCTAAGCATGATATACTTCTCGATCCAGAAAACTTTCCTTTAGATGATGAGAAAACGTATGAGTTGTTTCAAAAAGGAGAAACAGTAGGCGTTTTTCAGTATGAATCTCCAGGAATGCAAAAGCACATGAAGAACCTTAAGCCAACGGTTTTCGATGATTTAATTGCCATGAATGCCTTGTATCGTCCTGGTCCTATGGAATATATACCAAGTTTTATTAGCCGTAAACATGGTGATGAAGAGATTGTGTATGATTTACCAGAAATGGAAGAATACCTTAAGGAGACTTATGGGATTACCGTTTACCAAGAGCAAGTAATGCTTTTGTCTCAGAAGTTAGCAGATTTTACAAAAGGTGAAGCCGATGTTTTGAGAAAAGCCATGGGTAAAAAACAGATTGCGGTTTTAGATAAGATGAAGCCTAAATTTATTGAGCAAGCTGGTGCAAAAGGATTAGACAAGGAGAAACTAGAAAAAATTTGGAAGGATTGGGAAGCTTTTGCAAGTTATGCCTTTAATAAATCACACTCTACGTGTTATGCTTGGATTGCCTACCAAACGGCATACTTAAAAGCACATTATCCAGCAGAATATATGGCTGCGGTGCTTTCTAATAATATGAATGATATTAAATCTGTGACCTTCTTTATGGAAGAATGTAAGCGTATGCGTTTGCCAGTTTTAGGTCCAGATGTTAATGAGAGTTATTACAAGTTTTCGGTAAATAAAGACAATGCTGTACGTTTCGGAATGGGAGCTATAAAAGGTGTTGGTCACGGAGCTGTAAAAACGATTGTTGAAGGTCGAAAAGAAGACGGAAATTATAAATCTATTTTTGACTTTGCTAAGCGTATAGATTTGCGTGCGGCTAATAAAAAAGCATTCGAAGGACTTGCAAATGCTGGAGGTTTTGATTGTTGGTCAGATACACACAGAGCACAATACTTTGCACACGATGGAGATGGTATTACATTTTTAGAAAAAGCCGTTAAGTATGGTGCCAAACACCAAGAGAATGAAAATTCGGCTCAAGTCAGTTTATTTGGCGCAGCAAGCGATGTGCAGATTGCAGAACCACTAGTGCCTCCATGCGAAGATTGGGGAACTATGGAAAAGTTGTCGAGAGAAAAAGAAGTCGTTGGTATTTATATTTCTGGTCATCCATTAGATGATTTTAAAATTGAAATGAAGACGTTTTGTAATGGTACAATTTCAGATTTTAGTGATTTAGAAAAGGTGCTGAATAGAGAAGTTACTTTTGGTGGTGTGGTTACAGATGTACAGCATCGTGTGAGTAAACAAGGTAAAGGTTGGGCATTATTTACTGTAGAAGATTATACAGACAGCCACGAGTTTAGAATCTTTGGAGAAGACTATTTAAAGTTTAGACACTTCTTTGTCATCAATTCTTTTGTTTACGTCAGAGCCTTTGTTAAAGAAGGTTGGGTAAATAGAGATACAGGTAAAAAAGGTGATCCTAGAATTCAGTTTAATAGTTTTCAGTTGTTGCACGATGTTATGGATACTTATGCTAAAAAATTATCGATACAATTGAATATAGATACTTTAGCTGAAGGTAAAATTTCTGCGTTATATGATTTATTACGAATCCATGAAGGTAGTAATACACTGAATTTTGTGGTTTATGACAATAAGGAAAAACTAAAAGTGCAAATGCCTAGTCGAAAAAATAAGGTTAAAATTTCTCAGGAGCTTTTGGATGGCTTGAAAGCGCAGGATGTTAGGTATAAGTTGAATTAACTAAATATGAATAAAAGAGATTATTATTCGGTACGTACTGGAAAAATCAAGCCGAATGAAATAATCGACTTGAAAATTTTAAAAAACCTATTTCTTATTATTTATCGAAAACTTGAAGACGACGGATACTACCAAAGATATTTCGGATATTATTGTGAAGATCAAGGAGAAGTCGCTGGAGAATTAGGTATTGATTTGGACTCTGTACTTTTCATACATCTCAAAAAAGAAAACCTTTATCCAGTACATTCCAAAATTGAGAATTATAGCGAGGACGATTTTTTTGACGTTTTGGAATTTCTTTACGATTACTGCTCAAAGCCAATTGACGGTTATTATCATCAGCACAATGGTTGTGGTTATCACTACGAAGAATTCAATGATAAAGAAGGTCAACAGTATTTTCGTTCTCAAATAAACCCAATTCTGAAAGATTTTGCAGGTGGATTTGAAATATCAGACGAAGGAGAGATTTTACAACTTGCAGATTCTGGTCTATCTCATCTTTTTGATGCAGATGTTCCGACAAATGATAGCGAAAACATTGAGAGTAAAATTAATAAGGCTGTATTAAAGTTTAGAAGATACAAATCTACAATGGAAGATAGACAAGAAGCTATTCGTGACCTTGTAGATGTTCTTGAGTTTTTAAGACCAAAAGCAAAAGAGTTTCTGGAAAGTAAGGACGAATCGGACTTATTTAATATTGCAAATAATTATGGTATTCGACACCACAACGACAAACAGAAATCTAATTATGATAAAGCAATTTGGCATAGTTGGATGTTTTACCATTATTTATCAACGATACACGCATTATTGCGAATAATCAAAAAACGGGATAAATAACTGTGTGAAACAAAGTACATAAAAAATAACGCAAGCATTTGCTAACACGAAGGTTTGTGCATTTTGGAAAGTCGTCAAATTTTAAATTTGACAAATTTCTAAAAATAAAATAATTAGTAAAATTTAAAAATTCGGCTTGTGTATAATCCGAAAAACTAATGCCATTTCTCAGCCCTACTTTTCATATACGTGACCATTGTACACATTATTATGGATAAGGTTAATTAAATAAAAAAGTAAATGTATCTCACAATTATCATCGGAACTGAAGACACAAATATTATCGAAATAGTATTATCCATTTGTGCAATAATGAGCTTATTTTAAGCATAAATGTTTTAAATGAGGGTTTTGGTCCAGCAGTAATTAAATCAATAAAATTTAGAATAGATGATACTTCAATAGATGCTATTGAATTTGATGAAATGATCAAAGAAAAATTTGGATCAAATAATCAAATTAAACAAGCATCTGTATTACATACTTTTAGTATTATTCCATTAAGTGCTGGAAAAGAAATGAACGTAATAAACTGCCATTTTAGAACAAATATTATTAAAAGCTCTCTTGAAGAGTTTTTAAAAACAGTAAGAATCCAAATTAAATATCAAAATATTTATAAAGAAAAGAAGGCTTACAAAGAGTATATAATTGCTTAATTATACCTTGTATAACAACGTTAAAAGGCAATTCTTAAATTATTAAAAATTAAACCTTCTTACCATCCAAATAGTCACCTAAATTATCCAAAGAATCATCCCAAAACTGAGAATAAAATTGCATCCATTTGTTGACTTCCTTTAAAGGTTTTGGATCTGCAAAGCAGAAACGATTTCGGCCTTGTTCGTCCATTTTTACCAGCCCAGCATCATTTAATATCTTAATGTGTTTGGTTACACCTTGTCTGGTCATTTCAAACTGATTTGAGATTTGAGTAATAGACAATGCTGAGGTTGCAATCACTAAGGCGTGAAAAATATCACGCCTTGTAGGATCTGCAATGGCTTTAAATAGTTTGGTGATATTATCTTGCATTAACTTCTTCTTTTAAATAGTTAGTTAAACCATTAATGCAATTATCCCAACCTCCGTTAAAACTTTCGAACATGGCAATGGCAGTTTCGCCAGCATAGTTTTCGATACCAGAATGTTCTAAAGATAGTTTTGTAGAATTACCTAGGTCTTCTAATGTCCAAGTAACGGTTGTTTCTACTTTTGTATCGGCAACAATCCAAGTATAAACTAATACATAAGGACTGGCTTCTTTTACGGTTCCACTTATTACTGTACATCCTTTTTCGTTAGGCTCTGACTTAAAAGTGTAGTTGAATCCTTTTTCGGCTTTAAAATCTGCTTTAATAAACCAAGTTGAAATTTCTTCGGCTTTTGTAATGGCATTCCAGATTTGATCTATTGGATGATTAAATACCTTTTCTTTTGTGATTGTTTTGTTCATAATGTTCGTTTTATAAATTTATACGCAACTTTGTGGTTGCTAAATTACGTAAATATATTTAATGTGCAACTAAAAAGCTGCCTAATTAGATTTCAGCTTGCGCAAAGGATGGAAATGGCATCCTTTTTTGTCATTAAAAGCAAAAAAGATATAATGGACAGCCTGACCCTTTGGTTGCGCCCAAAAAACGAATATATATTTCGCGAATGGTGTTATAATCAAATCAAATACTGCCAATGTAAGGTTTGGCAAAATTTTTGACTAATTTTGTGTATTAAACAGAAGTAGAATACAATTAAAAATAAATATTATGGCATTAGAAATAACAGATGCAACATTTGAAGAAACAGTATTAAAGAGTGATAAACCAGTAGTAGTTGACTTTTGGGCAGCTTGGTGTGGACCTTGTCGTATGGTTGGACCAATCATTGATGAGATTAGCACAGAGTACGAAGGAAAAGCTGTTGTAGGTAAAGTAGATGTAGATGCAAACCAAGAATTTGCAGCTAAATATGGTGTTCGAAACATCCCAACGGTTTTAGTTTTTAAAGATGGAGAAGTAGTAGGTCGCCAAGTAGGAGTAGCTCCTAAGAAAGCTTATTCTGATGCTATCGACGCACTTTTATAGATAATACTCATAGAACTTATTTAAACCTTATAAATTCGCTGAAAAAGCATACTTTTTCACCCACTTTTCACCTTTTTTTTCCTTCCGTAGCAAAGCTATGCAACTCAAAAAAGATTTCAATTGGTCAAAAAATTACTGATTTTCGCTAAAATCTATAAAGTTTAAACAAATTCTAAAAGAAATGATAAAAGGTTTGCCTATACGGCAAACCTTTTTTAGTTTCGGTAACTCATGGAATTACAGTTAGAACTTAATAAAGCAGGCGGTTTTAAAAACCTAGAATTACTAGCTAAGCAGGTGGTTGAAGGTTTTATTGCTGGTATGCATAAAAGTCCGTTTCATGGATTTTCTGCTGAGTTTGCTGAACATAAAATTTATAATCAAGGAGAAAGCACAAAACATATTGATTGGAAACTGTTTGCTAAGACAGATCGATTATATACGAAACGTTATGATGAGGAAACCAATCTAAGATGTCATCTCATTATAGATAATAGCAGTTCTATGCATTATCCTGAATCTGCTGGTACTAGTATTACAAATCTTAATAAGATTGCGTTTTCGGCTTTAGCAAGTGCATCATTGATGCATATATTAAAGAAACAACGTGATGCTGTTGGTTTGAGTATTTATAGTGATACTTATGATTTTTACTCACCCGAAAAAGGAAGTGAGCGTCATCACCACATGTTACTTAATAAATTGAGTGAGGCAGTTGTCGCTAAACCAGAATCTAAAACTACAGAAACGTATAGGTACTTGCATCAAATTGCTGAAAAGGTTCATAGAAGATCTTTGATTTTTTTGTTTACAGATATGTTTCAAACTTCTGAGGATGATGAAAAGCTATTTGAAGCACTGAGACATTTAAAACATAATAAACATGAGGTTGTTTTATTTCATGTATTTGATAAAGCAAAAGAACTCACGTTTGATTTTGATAACAGACCGAAGCGTTTTATAGATGTTGAAACAGGTGAGTACATTAATTTGTATGCGGATAACATTAAAGATAACTACGAAAAAGCTGTAAAAGCGTACTTTAATAACTTAAGATTAAAGTGTGGACAATATAAAATAAAGTATGTAGAAGCTGACATTAATGCCGGTTTTAATCAGATACTAACAACGTATATGATAGAGCGCCAAAAATTTGTATAAATAAATCTCTAATTTTTCTAAATTTAGTTTGCGGAATTAAAAATGCAATGTATATTTGCCCTCGCAATTATGCAACGGTCTGGTAGTTCAGTTGGTTAGAATGTCGCCCTGTCACGGTGAAGGTCGCGGGTTCGAGTCCCGTCCAGACCGCTAAAATTGCAAAAAGAAGCTTCAAGAAATTGAGGCTTTTTTTGAAGCAATGGTAAAATGTTGTGTTGTGCTCAGAGTAAAATCTGAGACGTAGTAATATCAAAGTTTCTTTGATATTCCAATGAAAGGCTTTCCTTTTTTCTGAATAAGAAGATTGGGATGCTTTTTTGTTTTAGGACAACAGCAGTCTTATTAAATCGTTAATTCTTCAAAATAAGGTGTCTTAATTAAGGAAGATTAACATACCTTAAAAAGAAAAAAGAGATTCTGCAAAATTATTTTCTGAACCTGATAACTGTAATAGGCTGTAACAATGTATTGAATTGCCACATAGAGGCATCGTTATAATAATACACTATTAAGTCTGATTAAGACAAAACTTAGTCAGGCTTTTTTATTTCTACAGGTTAATAAAACCAATTTTAATGTGGAAGACATTTATATGCAGTACAAAGCAAAGCCTCTTAAAAAAAAGAGCTGTTTTTTAAAACTTTTATTAATCTGTGTGAACTTTTTTGTTGACTAAGATTCTATTCTTTTTTTTTAAAATTTGTTACTGATGTCTTTTTGAATTATCTTAAAGGTTTTGAACGCAAAATTTGTTTTTTGTTATAAGCAAAGCATTAAATATTTAGCTTTTATTTTAAGAAAAGTATGTATTTGAAAACAATTTATATTAACGCATGAATATATATACTACTATACTAATTGAGTTTTTATTTCTTTCGGCAAGTATTCTGCTATTATTTAGATTTAGATCAAAATTAGGTTTAGCTCCTTTGTATATTTTACTTGGTGCCATACAATATCTTCAAGCTTTTTCTAACACTTTTATAAGTTTTGAAATTTTAGGTGAATATACAATTTACCCAAGCCCAATAATTATCTTTTCTGGGGTATTGTTTGCCGTATTATTAATTTATATTAAAGAAGGTGTTGCAAGTGCAAGAACGCTCATTGTTGGAATAATAATTTCAAATTTTTTATTATCTGTTTTTTCTGGAATTGCATATTTACAAGGAAGTTTTTTAGAGCTAATCAATGAAAATTCAACAAAACCTATTTTTAGTATAGACTATAAATATTTTATTACAGGGACTTTAATCTTATTATTAGACTTTATTTTACTGGTTATTTTATATCAATTTTTAATCACTAAAATAAAAAAGCTATATTTCTTTTTAATTCTTTTTTTATCACTAGAATCGGTTTTAATTTTCGATTCTTTAGTTTTTAATTTAATACTTAAATATAATGATCCTGAGTTTATTACGGCATTAATAGGGCATATTATTGGAAAAACTCTTGCAACTTTTATTTTTTCGTTAATACTTTATATTTATCTAAAACATATAGATAAAGAGAAAAAAGGTATAAGTTTTATTGCAAATCAAAACAAGGATATTTTTTCTATACTTAGATATAGAGTGAAATATAAAAACCTTAAAATTAGAAAAGAGCAAGTAGAGAAAAAATTAGTTTCTCAATTAGAAGCTACATTAAATAATATTTCTGATGGTTTTGTGTCTTTAGATACAAATTGGTGCTATACGTATGTAAATATTAAAGCAGGTGAATTTTTAGGAAGAGCACCAGAAAGTTTAATTGGAAAACACATTTGGACCGAATTCCCAGAAGGTGTTGGACTTCCTTTTTATAACGTATATTATAAAGCAGTAGAAACGCAAAAAACGCAATATTTTATAGAGTATTATGAGCCGTTTGGCAAATGGTTTGAAAATAGAATTTACCCATCTTCAGATGGCTTAACTATTTATTTCACAGACATTACCGAAAGGAAAGAAGCAGAAAAAAACAATCAAATGTTACTTTCTTTAATTGAGACTAGTGACGATTTTATTGGGTTAGCATCCTTAGAAGGCAAACCTATTTATTTAAATGCATTGGGAAATAAAATGGTAGGTTTAGAGGTCGATGAAGAATTACCTACTAATATAGCCGGTTTTTTTCCAGAAGATTATCTCGATACTATAGTAAATGTACACATGCCTAATATTTTTAATAAAGGCAAATGGAATGGCGAGGCACAATTTAAAAATTTAAAAACTGGCGGTTTAATCCCCATAGAAATGTCGGGTTTTTTAATAAAAGATAGTATTTCTAATAAACCTTTAGCTTTAGGTGTTGTAGCAACAAATATTACAAAACGTAAGGCTGCCGAATCGCTTTTAATAAAAAGTGAAAAGTATCTCGATAATATCATAAATAATGTTGGAGACCCAATATTTGTAAAAGACGACCAGAGCAGATTACTCTTAGTAAATGAAGCTTTTTGTAAAATATTTAATCTTACAAGAGCAGATGTAATTGGCAAAACACTTGCTGAAGATGTAACACCAGAAGAGCGGGAAAGTTTTTTAAGGATTGATAAACAGGTGCTATCTACAGGTGTCGAAAACATCAATGAAGAGAGCCTTACAGTTAGAGGAGAAGAAACGCGAATAATTTCTACTAAAAAAACCAGATTTATTGATGACGATGCCAATACGTATTTAATTGGAATTATAAGAGATATTACTGAACGTAAAAAAACAGAAGATGAAATCACAAAATATAAAAACCATCTCGAAGAATTGGTAGAATTAAGAACAAACCAATTAGCAAAAGAGACCATAAGAGCACAATCTGCAGATTTAATGAAATCTGCGTTTTTAGCAACCATGTCACACGAATTAAGAACACCCATGAATTCAATCATTGGTTTTACTGGTATTCTTTTAAAAGAGTTTGCAGGGCCTATAAATGAAGAACAGAAAAAACAACTATCTATGGTTAAAAATAGTGGGCAACATTTATTAGGATTAATTAACGACGTTTTAGATATCTCTAAAATTGAAGCTGGTAAATTAAAAGTATCTAAGTCTCCGTTTAGTTACTTAACTACATTAGAAAAAACAATAGAGTTTTTGTCACCTCAAGCAATTAAAAAGGGACTTCAAATAAGTTTGGAGTATTCTGCAACAAAAGTGATATTAAATAGTGATGAAAGAAGAGTAGAACAAGTATTATTAAATTTAATTTCAAACGCTATCAAATTTTCAAATCACGGCACTATATTGGTAAAAGTAGATCGTAATAATAATGTGCTAACAACTCAAATTATCGATCAAGGTATTGGTGTAAGTAAAAAAGACCTAAATAAGTTATTTATGCCTTTTATACAATTACATAATGGATTAAGTAGAAAGCATGATGGTACAGGCCTAGGATTATCAATTTGTAAAAATTTAATAGAAAAATTAGGAGGAACAATTACAGTAACAAGTAAAATAGGTGTAGGAAGCAATTTTACATTTAATTTACCGCTAGAACAAGTTGATAATAAATAGCTTATAAAAAAGTAATAAATTTTATGAGAACATTTTATTATATTTAATACATAACTCAACACCATTGAATACCTATGAAACAAACTATATTAATAATTGAAGATAATGAACAAAACATGTATATGTTATCTTATTTATTGAGTCAAAATAATTATAATATAATTAAAGCATATAATGGAAAAGAGGGCTTAAAGATGGCACATGATAATCATCCAGAAATTATATTAATAGATATTCAATTACCAGATATGGATGGTTACGAAATATGTAATAAATTAAGTCACAATGGCTTGTCTAAAAGCACAACAATTATTGCCGTGACCTCATACGCCATGGGTGGAGATAAAGAAAAAGCATTAGAGGCTGGTGCAGATGGCTATTTGGAGAAACCAATAGATCCTGAAACTTTTGTTAATCAAATGAGAAGCATTATTAATGAAAAGAAAAATGATTAAAAAAACTATTTTAATAGTAGATGATACGTTTGAAAACTTATACCTACTTAAAGTAATTCTTGAAGAAGAAGGGTATCATGTTATTGAAGCTAATGATGGTAGTGAAGGGCTCAACAAACTATACGAGAACAACAATGTAGATCTTATTATATCAGATATTTTAATGCCTATTATGGATGGGTTTATGTTTTGCCAGGCCTGCAAAAAGGAAAAATTATTTGAACATATTCCATTTGTTTTTTATACCTCAACATATACAGAGAAATTAGATGAAGACTTTGCCTTAAAACTAGGAGCCGCTCAGTTTTTAAGAAAACCAATTGATCATGATGAGTTAATAATTATGATTAAAAATATTTTAGACAACGTAAACAAACCACTTAAAGGTGTTAAAAAGGCAGTAGTAACAAAAGAAGATGTATATAAGCTTTATAATCAACGCCTAATTAATAAATTAGAACATAAAAGTTTAGACATAGAAAAAGAAATTGTAATCCGTAAAAATGCAGAGACATTATTAATTCAGAAAAATGAAATTTTAGATGTAATAGCGCATAACACGCCTTTAAACAAAGTTTTTGACCACATACTTTTAAGCTATGAATCCAATCATCCAAGTTATTATGCTTCTATTAGTTTATTAGATGACGATGGAGTGCATCTAGATCTTATTTCTGCACCGTCAATGCCAAAAGCATACAATTTGGCTCTAAAACGAATAGTAATTGGTGAAAAAGTGGCATCATGTGGTACAGCTGCATTTACCAAAAAACCTGTAATAGTATCAGATATTAGTACAGATAAGTTATGGAAAGATTATAAAGACTTAGCCTTAAAGCATCAGTTAAAATCGTGTTGGTCAATTCCTATATTAACAAAATCTAATGATGTTGTAGGAACTTTTGCGATTTATAGTGAGTCTATAAATTCACCAAGCAATGAAGAGGTAACTCAGCTTAATTATGCAGTTAGTTTAGCCTACATCTCCATTGAGAAAGCTAAAATTAAAGCTGAGGTAAAAAAAAGAGATGAATCTTATAAATCTTTAGTTGATCAAGCTAGTGATGCCATTATTTCATATTCACTAGAAGGCGAAATATTTGAATTTAATAAGGCCGCATATACCAATTTAGGATATAATAAAAAAGAATTTAAAACATTAAAAATACAAGATGTCATTGTTGGCGATGTTATTGAAAATAGCGATAATCATGATAAACTTTTTAAAGGAATTTCTGTAATTTTTAATAGGCATTTAAGACACAAAGATGGATCTTTAATTGATGTAGAGGTTTCAGCAAGACTGCAAAAGGATGGTAAAATACTGGGAATTGTACGTGATATTACAGAACGCAAAAACGCTGAAGTAAAACAACAAAAAATCGAAGAATCGCTATTAGAAGCCCAAAACTTAGCAAAAATTGGTAGTTATAATCTAGACTTAAAAACTCAAATAATACAAGCCTCTTCTTCATTTAAGGAAATTGTAGGATTTGATTTAAATCTTGAATTTACATTTGACCTTTGGAAAACTTTAACTCATCCTGAAGATGTGTCTTTAAACAAAAAAACATTAGAGAAGTGCTTAAAAACTGGAGAACCGTTTGATTTAGAATTTAGAATTCTCACTAAAAATAATAAGGATTTAAAATGGATTCATGGTTTGGGTGAAGTTGTTATTTTAAATGGAGAAGCAACAAGTTTTTTCGGAACTATTCAAGATATTACAGAACGCAAACA
>TARA_R110002111_G_scaffold63961_3_pt1 | contig 13848 bp, 12 predicted proteins | sample TARA_R110002111 | Tara Oceans TARA_R110002111 (sample SAMEA4397363) | marine metagenome | biome: Polar Biome; feature: [ZZZ] marine water layer (ENVO:01000295); material: water (ENVO:00002006), including particulate matter (ENVO:01000060) such as... | depth 199 m | reverse complement strand
CCCCTCCGAAACTGGCCCGCACCCTCGACGAGGCCCGCAGCATCGGCATGCGGACCCACCCGACAGTGCGCCAGTTGCAGTTCGAGGTGGCCGCTTCCGAGGCGAACGTGGCACTGGCAAAAGCCAACATGAACCCAAGTCTGTCGGGTCGGGCCTATCTGAAGGACGGCAAGCAGGGCGGCGACACGAAGTCGCTGTCGCTGAACTTCAATCAGACGCTGTACAACGGCGGCAAATCGTCGTCACTGTATCGTCAGGCCCTGGCGCGGCGCGATTCCACCAGGTCGCGTCTGTTGTTTTCAACCTCTGCCGTTGCGCAGAGGGTGGCACTTGCCTGGTCTGACCTGACGGTGGCCAACGCCAAGATCGCGTCCAGCGACCGCCAGATCGAATCGGCACAAACCGCCTATGACGGCGTGCGCGAAGAAGCAAAATTGGGGGCCCGCACGACGTTGGACGTGCTGAACGCCGAGCAAGAAGTGCTGACGGCCAAGAATACCCGGCTGTCGGCCAACGCTTCGCGCTATATCGGCGTCTATGCCCTGTTGTCCGAAATGGGGCTGCTGACCGTCGATCATCTGAAACTGGGCATCCCGGCCTATGACCCGGAAGCCTATTACAATGCGGTGCAAAACGGCCCGGCGACGTCGTCCCAAGGCAAGCGGTTGGACCGCGTATTGAAGGCGATCGGGAAATAACTGTTTCCTTTCGGGCACCTATTGCCAGGAATCTAGCGTTTCGTTTACCGAAACCCGCCCAATTCCTTGTAACGTTACCAGCAAGCGGTTAGTGTTTCCCCGAGGCTTATGGACAGGGACAACATGTCAGAACCGATGAGTTCCGGAGACATCGAGGATGTTCTGTCCTCAATTCGCAGGCTTGTATCGGAAGACCTGCGCCCGATGCACCGCACTGCGACCCATGAAGCTCCGGCTGTGGACGCGGATAAACTGATATTGACACCAGCCTTGCGGATTGTCCCGGGACCCGGAAAGCCCGATGACGCGCCCGCGCGGCCCACCGCAGCGCCACAGTCTGAAAGCTGGCTTGCGACGGCAAGTGCCGATGCCTCTGACACGGCCCCTGCACCAGAAGCCCGGGACATTCAGCCAGAACAGGACCCGCCTACAGATGCCGGCGGGTGGCTGCCGGAGCAAGAGGCGGCCTGGTCTGAAGACACCGTGCCGGAAGACACCTTCGCGGATGATCTTGCGCCTGAAAATGCCGTGCCGGAGGCTGCGGACGCGACGCTTGCTTCCCGCTATGAGGACGAAACAGAACCAGCAAAGCACAACGACGCCGTGCCCGGGGCCGACGCGCCCCATCTTTCGGAAATTCTCGGCACCATAGGAACTGCTGTGAATGAAGCATCTCAGGAATGGGAGGCCGAAAACGGCGACGCCAGTTTCGGTGAAATGGGCTGGTCAGCGCCGGAATGGGTGGAGGAAGCTGAGCTCGTGGAGCCCTCTGAACCGCGGCGCACCACGGATCAGCCACGCGCGACGGCGCCATCATCCGCATTTGAAAGTGAACGCCGTCGCAATGACCAGGCCGAGGCCGACGCTGTGGCAGAGATTCTGGCCGCGAGCGAACGCAAAAGCCAGGCACCGAACAGCAGCGCTCCGGAGCCCGAAGCCGATATGTTCGCCGAGGATGACGGCTTTTTCGACGAGACCGTGTTGCGGGATCTGGTTCGCGATCTAATCCGCGAAGAACTCAGCGGCACGCTGGGAGAGCGGATCACCCGCAATGTCCGAAAACTGGTGCGCGCCGAAATCAACCGAGCCCTGACCGCCCGCGATTTCGATTGAGCAGACCCGAGGCCGGACAGCTCAGGGCCAGGCAAGAAACCGAGTGAAAAGGGCTGTTGGAAAACCTGGAAACAGCCAGACAAAAAAACGCACCCCGAAACAGGGCGCGTTTTCTTTTGCAGTGGCAAATGCCGCGATCAGGCCGCTTCTGCCTGCTCCAGGGCATTCCGGCGCTCTGATTCTTCGCGCGACAGCGCAACAGAGGTCCGGATCCCTTTCGACACAAACTCCATCAGGCCTTTGACCACGCGCTCATTCGGGTCAATTCCAGCGCAGGACAAAACCTCGCGCCCGTCGCGCGAGCGCGCCCAGCGTGCAATCTGATCGGGGCCGTTGCCGTATTTCTTGTCGTCCGCGATGGCATCATCGAGGGCTGCCAAAACGACCGCCGCAAAAAGTTTGCGCGCGCGTTGACCTTGTTCAAAGTTGAAGGCAGTTCCATCAACGAAATCCAGCATCTCGCCGTCCTATTCTTGCTCTTGCGTTTTCTGACGTCCGCGCAATATGACGGCTAATTATCGATTCGGTGTTTCCCATTTGGAATGGCACCTATGCGTGTGGTGCATGGCTTGAATATGGGTCATACCTTATCTGGTAAGCTTGTCAGGGCGGATACGTGTATATATAGGGGCTTTGCAGATTGCATCAAGCTTTTGTCAGGGTTTAGCCACAATGTCCAAAGTCAACGGAAACGAAATTCGCCCCGGTTATGTGCTGGAGCACGAAAACGGTCTCTGGGCCGCAGTGAAGGTGAACCACGTAAAGCCCGGCAAAGGCGGGGCTTTCGCGCAGGTCGAACTCAAGAACCTGCGCGACGGTCGCAAACTGAACGAACGTTTCCGGTCCGAAGACAAGGTGGAGCGTGTGACGCTGGAGAACAAGGATCAGCAATTCCTGTATGAAAATGACGGAATGCTGGTGTTCATGGACAGCGAAACCTATGAGCAGACCGAACTGCCCGCCGATCTGCTGGGAGAGCGCCGGCCCTTTCTTCAGGACGGCATGATGGCAACTGTCGAATACTTCGGGGATGAAGCGCTTTCGATGCGCCTGCCGCAGAAGGTCCGGTGCAGGATTGTCGAGACGGAGCCGGTTCAGAAGGGCCAGACCGCGGCCAACAGTTTCAAGCCGGCAATCCTCGACAATGGTGTGCGCATCATGATTCCCCCGTTCATCGGAGTCGATGAAGAGATTATCGTGCACACCGAGTTGTTGGAATATTCGGAACGGGCCTGAAGTGCCGACCCGGGAGCGCCGACCGAAAAATCTTGAAGATTTTTGCAAGATTTTTTGAAAAATCTTGTGGCGCCCCCGTTCAGAACCGGTCTTCAGGAACGATCCTCTGGCGTCAGCGCCGCTTCTGCGGCGGTCATTTTCGCTGAAATCCGGTCAAACCGCAGATAGGCCAACGCCCGCCCGCCGGATTGGGTGAAAACCTGGCCGGCGGATTTCCCCTCCGAGATGATTTCCGTACCGATCGGGGCAGACCCCTGAATGCGCAGGCGCGTCAATCCCTTGCGCAACTCGGTCTTGTGTTTCATGCGCGCGGTGACCTCCTGGCCGACATAGCAGCCCTTGCGGAAATCGACGCCGTTCAGGCGTTCAAAGCCGTTTTCGAGTATGTAACTTTCGTCAGCCCGCAATTCGATGCCGCTTTGCGGGATCAGATGTTCGACGCGGATCGCGTCCCAGTCGGTGCTGTCCTCTGCCAAGGCGGTTTCGCTGTAATTGCGCCAGCCAAGCGCCGGGTGGCGCGGGTCGGGCAGGGCGGTGGCGGGTGCCGAGCTGGTGCCACGTTGCACATTCAGGGGCGAAGGCGTCAACTGGACGTCCGCGCGCAGCCGGTACATGGCAAGCCGGCGCAGCGTGGCGTCGGCCTGCGCTTCGGGCATGTCGAGCAACAGGGCCGCGCCGGTATTGACCACGAAGAAATCGGCAAGGTATTTGCCTTGGGGGGTCAGCAGCGCGGTCCAGACGATCCCAAGGCCTTTGGCGATGCGCTGCACATCATTGCTGACCAGTCCCTGGAGGAAACCCAGCGCATCCTTGCCCGTCAGTTCGGTCAGGCGTCTGTCAGTCATGGCGCGTCCTTTGGTGATCGCTGTGTCGTGAATCTGCCGCGTCCGCGCCTTCGCGTAAAGCCCCGATTGGGCTTTGCCACGAAGAATGACGACGGCCCGCCGTGGCGGAAAGGTGGCGAAAGGGCGTTACTTTTTCACACCGATGATTGACGCCGCAAGTTGCCCGGCATAGCCACAAGAGGAAAATACTGCGGAGTAGGACCGATGCCCGAAGCTGTTTCCCTGAACCACGGTCGCCCGTATCTCGCGATTCCCGGTCCTTCGGTCATGCCGGACCGGGTTCTGGCAGCGATGCACAAGGGCGCGCCGAACATTTATGGTGGCCCGCTCCACGAGATGGTCGAAGGGCTTTGGCCACGCCTGCGCGCGGTCGCCGGCACGCGGCACCATATCGCGATGTATATCGGCAACGGGCATGCCGGGTGGGAGGCAGCGAACTGCAATCTGTTCAGCCGGGGTGATACGGCGCTGGTCCTGTCTGTCGGCCGGTTCGGCATTGGCTGGGCCGACGCGGTCAGAGGCCTGGGGGTAGAGGTCGAACTGCTCGATTTTGGTCAACGAAGCCCGGTTGACATGGCGCGGGTCGAGGCCGCCTTGCGGGCGGACAAGGCGCACAGGATCAAGGCGCTGTTGACCACACATGTTGACACCTCCAGCACCTTCAAGACCGATATCGCGGCGTTACGGACGTTGCTTGACAGGCTTTGCCATCCTGCTTTGCTGGCGGTCGATTGCATCGCCTCGCTGGGTTGCGATGCGTTCCACATGGACGTCTGGGGTGTCGATGTCGTGGTTGCCGCCAGCCAGAAGGGGTTGATGACGCCGCCCGGCCTCGGCTTTGTGTGGTTTTCCGAAAAGGCGCGGCTACGCTGTCAAGGTGGCGATCTTGTCAGCCCTTACTGGGACTGGACGCGCCGCACCGATGCCGGCATCTTCGCCGATCATTTTTGTGGCACAGCGCCGACCCACCATCTGTTCGCACTGGATGAGGCATTGCGGATGATCGAGGAGGAGGGGCTGCCAAACGTCTGGGCGCGCCATCATGTGTTGGCCCGAACCGTCTGGGCCGCCTTTGATGCCTGGAGTGTCGGGCACCCCGGCATCGGCATGAACGTGGCCGATCCGGCGCAGCGCGGCTGGTCTGTCACCTCGGCGAGGATCGCGGCTCCGGGGGCCACGCAACTGCGCGAGTGGTGCGAACACAGGGCCGGGGTCACGCTTGGTATCGGGCTTGGCATGGCAGAACGCGACGACCCGGCCTGGCACGGCAATCTGCGCGTAGCACATATGGGCCATGTCAACCCGCATATGACGCTGGGGGTGCTGGCGGTGATGGAGGCGGGGATGCAGGCGCTGGGGATTGCGCACGGACAGGGGGCACTTGACGCGGCGACAGGGGTGATTGCCGCAGCGACCATGGGGTATAGTAGCTGCGACAAAGGGATGGTGCAAGACCGGGCGACGGTGCCCGGCGCAGACCCTACAGCCAGTTGCGGTATTTGAAATAGAGATAGGGCAGGATAGCGCTAAGCACCATCACGCCAATGCCGTAGGCGTAACCATAGGACCAGGACAATTCCGGCATGCCCTTGAAGTTCATACCGTAAATCGAGGCGGTTAGGGTCGGCGGCAGAAAAATCACAGCCGCGACCGAGAAAATCTTGATGATCGCATTCTGTTCGATGCTGATCATGCCAAGGCTGGCATCCAGCACAAAGGTGATTTTCGAGGCCACGAAACCCGCATGATCGGTCAGTGATTTTGCGTCATTGGCCAGGGTGCGCACCCGCTCTCGCAGGTCGGTTTCGGCGTCGCGCCTGCTAAGCACCTGGCCAAGATGCCCGATCAGCCGGTCCATGGTCAGCAGGCTGTCGCGGATATTCGAGTTCAGATCGCCCATCTGACCGACACTGACCAGAACACCCTGGTAGTCGCGTTTGACGTCGGGATCGGCAGCGCGGAAAATCTGGCGTGACAAAGCATCAATATCGCGTGCCGTGCGTTCCAGAATGTCGGCCTGACGGTCGATGACGGCTTCCATCAGGGCAACCATGGCAAGTTCGGCACTGCTGATCTCTTGACGGGTCCGGATGGCGCGGGGCGGGAAAGTCGAAAAAACACGCGGAGCGTGATAGCGCACAGTGACTAGATGGTTTTCCGCCAGAATAAAGGTCACCGGCCCCATTTCCGGGTCGCCCCCATCGGAATTGGCGGGCAGCACCGCTGTCATATACGTTGCCTTGCCCTCGCTGTAGAGCCGCGAGGAAATCTCAATTTCTTCCATGTCCTCGCGCGACGGAATCTCAATGCCAAAGGCAGCCTTGATTTGCATCTCTTCCGCCGCAGTCGGGTTTTCGACATCGACCCAGATCACATCGGTCAGGCGTTCGCCCGCGGGCGTCAGAATAGCATTTTCGCTGGCGTAGCTGTGAAACATGGGTGGGTCCGGCCTCAAGAAGATTGCGTGACAGGTCTTTAGCACAGGATGACGCGGTGTCATTCCCCAATTCATTCGCCCGAATGCCGGTAAATCTGTCTTTGACGGCAGATGAAAGGCGCTTTTCCTTTGCGCTGGAACGGCGTAGGTTTCTGGAATTGGTATTCTGACAAAGGGCTTGCCCGGATGACGCTGAGCACACCACATCTGAAAGGGCCGGTAGCCAGGCGTCGCCCCGTTGTGGGCATTATCGGCAATATGAATACGCTGGACGGGACGTATCCGGTTCACACCGGCGGCACGATGAACTCTCGGGCCGTGGCGCAGGTGGCGGGGTGCCTGCCTGTGATCATTCCGGCAGACCCCGGATTTGTCAGCGTTTCGGATCTGCTTGAAACCTGTGATGGTTTTGTTTTGACAGGGGGGCGCCCCAATGTTCACCCGCAGGAATATGGCGAAGAGCCGACGCCCGCTTATGGCGATTTTGACCGTTGCCGCGATGCGATCACCCTGCCGCTGGTGCGCGCCTGTGTTGAGCGCGGGCAGCCCTTCTTCGGGATATGTCGTGGCTTTCAGGAGGTGAACGTCGCCATGGGAGGCACACTTTATCCCGAGATCCGCGACCTGCCGGGCCGGATGAACCACCGCATGCCCCCGGATGGCACGCTGGAGGAAAAATTCGCGCTGCGCCACATCGTGCGCTTTGCACCGGGCGGGGTGTTCGCGCGGTTGCTGGGCGCGGCCGAAGTGATGACCAACACGCTGCACGGGCAGGGCATCTGTGAGGCCGGGCAAAGGGTGGTGATCGATGGCCGCGCCCCTGACGGCACGCCCGAGGCTATTTACGTCGAAGGCGCGCCGGGCTTTACCTTGTCGGTGCAGTGGCACCCCGAATGGAACGCCGCACAAGACCCGGTGTCGCGCCCGCTGTTCGCAGCGTTCGGCGATGCCGCCCGCGCCTGGGCGGAGGGTGCGGCAAAGCCCACCGCGCGCCGGGCCGGGGACAAGGCCCACACTTGAGGGCGTAATCACACTCAGGCCCCCTGCCGGGGAGAGGCTCCTGCCCGGCAGGGGCGTTCATCGCGGGCGCGGCTGGTCGATTGCAGACAGATGGCGGGCAGACAGATGGCGGGCAGGCAGATGGGGCGGGTCGCCCCTCGCCGAGCCTGGCCAGGGGCGCTACAGACTGGTGCGCAGATGCCAGAGTTCGGGGAACAACTCGACCTCCAGCATCCGGCGCAGATACTGCACGCCGGAGGTTCCGCCCGTGCCGCGCTTGAACCCGATCACGCGTTCGACCGTGGTGACATGGTTGAAACGCCAGCGGCGGAAATAATCTTCGAAATCCACCAGCTTCTCGGCCAATTCATAGGCCTCCCAATGCTGTTGCGGGTTGCGGTACACCACTTCCCATACCTTCTGGACGCCTGCGTGTGCTGCCCAGGGTTGCGAAAGGTCGCGGGTAAGCACGTCTTCGGGCACCGGCAAGCCTGCGCGTGCCAGATGGCGCAGCGCCTCGTCATAAAGCGAGGGCCGGGCAAGTTCGGCCACTAGCAGCGCCGTGTAATCGGCGCGGTGCGCATGGGGCAGCAGCATGGCTGGATTGCGGTTGCCGACAGCAAATTCGATCAGCCGGTATTGATGGCTCTGGAATCCCGAGGATTGGCCAAGCTTGTCGCGGAAATGCGAATAATCCGCCGGCGTCATGGTGCGTAAAACGTCCCAGGCGTTGTTCAATTGCTCAAAAATACGGGCGATCCGCGCCAGCATCTTGAACGCCTCGCGCGCCCGGCCACCCGCGATGTTGCTGCGTGCGGCGTTCAATTCATGCAGGGCGAGGCGCATCCAGAGTTCCGAGGTTTGATGCTGGATGATGAACAGCATTTCATCATGGGCATCCGTGCGCAGGTTCTGCGCGCCGAGGATGGCGTCGATCCGAAGGTAATCGCCGTAAGACATGCGACCGTCAAACGACATTTCAGCACCGTCATCTGCCGGGTCCAGAGGGACGGTTTTCGGGAGGGCAGGGTTCGGGAGGGCAGGGCTCGGGGGGGTGGTATTCATTTCAGTCTCCTACGTTTCAACCGGGGTGAGCGCGAAGACCGTGGTTGTATTGCGTCGCGGCAATCGCCAGAAGCCGGTGCCAGGCACTGATCCGGGCTGTGGGCCGGGTGTCAGGGGCGGGATAAAATTCTTCAAAGAATTTTGGCAGGATTTTTTGAAAGTTCCTGGGGCCGGGTATCAAGGTTGCGTCAACGGGGCAAAGGTTGCGGTTCATGTCACCCGCGCCCTTGTTTTGTATTCCGGCCGGTCCCAGAGGTTTTGCGCCATGATGTCAGCCAGGATCACGATGGCCTTGTCAATGTCAGCCTCGTTGATGAACAGCGGCGTGAAGCCAAAGCGCAGGATGTCGGGCGCGCGGAAATCACCGATCACGCCGCGGGCGATCAAGGCTTGCATGATGGCATAGCCCTCGGGATGGCGAAAGCTGGCCTGGCTGCCGCGCGCGCGGCCGTCGCGCGGGCTGGCGAGGGCGAGTGTCGGGCAGGTGTCTTCTACTCCGGCAACAAAGCGGTCAATCAGCGCGATGGAGGTTGTGCGAACGTCCTCGATGTCGACCATGTCCCAGATGTCCAGCGACGCCTCGAGTGCGGCCAGTTGCAACACCGGCGGTGTGCCGACGCGCATGCGCTCGATCCCCTGGCCGGGGCGGTAGTTCAGATCGAAGGCAAAGGGGGCGGCATGGCCGAGCCAGCCAGAAAGCGCCGGGCGCGTGGTCTCGGCATGGCGCGGTGCGACATAGATGAAGGCCGGGCCGCCGGGGCCGGAATTGAGGTATTTATAGGTGCAGCCGACGGCAAAATCGACATCGCACTCTTCCAGCGCCACGGGCAGAGCCCCCGCGCTGTGGGCCAGATCCCAGATCGTCAGCGCGCCGTTCCGATGGGCCAGCGCCGTCAACGCCGCCATGTCGTGCCTGCGCCCGGTGCGGTAGTCGACTTCCGTTATCAGCGTCACGGCGACGGTGTCGTCGATGGCCCCTGCCATATCTTCGGGCGCGACCGTTTTCAGGCGATAGCCGTCGCCCAGCGTGCGGCACAGGCCTTCGGCCATATAGAGATCGGACGGGAAGTTTCCGGTATCAGACAGGATGACCCGGCGATCCGGGTTCAACTCCAGCGCCGAAGCCAGCGCCTGATAGACCTTGATCGACAAGGTGTCACCCATCACGACCGTGTCGTCCTCTGCACCGATCAGCCGCGCGATCCGGTTCCCGACTTTTGCGGGCTGCGCCATCCAGCCCGCCTTGTTCCAGCCGGTGATCAGCAGCTTGCCCCATTCTTCGGTGATGGTTTGGGCCACCCGTGCCGCCGCCGACCCCGGCATCGGCCCCAGGGAATTGCCGTCGAGATAGATCACGCCGGGCGGCAGGTCGAACAGGGCGCGGGTGGCGGCAAAATCACTGGTCATCGGGGTTCCTTGTCCGGTTTGGTGGATATGAGCACTTCGCAAATATAATTTCAAGCTTGAAATGTATTGCCAGGGTGTTGCGCCTGTCTGACAAAGGTTCAAGACACGGGTCAAGACAAAGGGTAAAGGCAACGGTGCAAGGCATGGGGCCTTTCATTGAGCACGATCACAGGGTTGGATTGTCAATCCACCTCGCCACCGCCGGCAACGGACATCGGCCTGCCCGACAATGTCTGCACCACCCGGACCGTGGCGCCCAACCTCGCCATTGTGCCGGATCTGACGTCCGGGCGGGCTTCGGGGGGCGGGGCAAGCCGGAGAAGCAATTTATATTCGACCTGACCATGCTCAGATGCTAGCCACGGTAGGTATAGCCGGATCGCGAAGACGGGTTTGCGCGAAATCCGGAATGACGGGGGGGCATGGTGAAATCTGATACCGGGACAATCGCGAAGGCGTTCGACTGGCCTCCGGTCTGGCTGGCGGTGTCGCTGGCCTCGGTCTGGTCGCTGGGGCAATTGCTGCCGCTGCCACTGTTTGGCGGGGTGGGTAAAGGGTTGGGCATTGCCCTTGTTGTTGGCGGGCTGGTGCTGATGGTGCTCGCCGTGCAGGAGATGCGGCGGGCGCGGACCACCGTGATCCCGCACCGTGTTCCGGCGGCACTTGTGACCGGCGGCGTTTTCCGTTTCAGCCGCAACCCGATATATCTGGGGGATTCGCTGCTGCTGCTGGGGGCCACGTTCTATTTCGACGCCGTTGCGGGAATCGTTCTGGTGCCGCTTTTCATGAAAGTGATCGAAAAACGCTTTATCTTCGCAGAAGAAGCGCGTTTGCGGGCCGGTTTCGGTGAAAACTATGACAGATGGGCTTCTGTGGTGCGGCGCTGGGTCTGAAATGTCGCACTCCCCTGGCAGGAAGCCGCCTGCCCGCTCCAGCCTTGTGAAACATTGTTGCGCGGTGTTAAAGAACAACTGTCTGTGAATTTCTGGCGCTTTACGCAGCGTCACCAATCGGGGGAGAGACTGTGAAGATCGGGGCACCCAAAGAGATATTCGAGGGAGAATCGCGCGTTGCCATGACGCCGGATTCCGCCCGCCTGCTGCAAAAACTCGGTCATAGCTGTTTGATCGAGGCCGGCGCGGGCGCGAAGGCGGGGTTTTCGGACGCGACCTATGAGGCCGCCGGTGTCGAGGTGGTCAAAACCGCCGCCGCGCTGTTCAAGGCCGCCGATGTCGTGGTCAAGGTGCGCGGCCCGGAACCGGTCGAGGCCAAGCGCCTGACCGAGGGACAGACGCTGATTTCCTTCTTCTGGCCGGCCCAGAACGCCGACTTGCTCGAACAGTGCAAAAGCAAGGGTGCCTCAGTCATCGCGATGGACATGGTGCCGCGCATCAGCCGCGCGCAAAAGATGGACGCGCTGTCGTCGATGGCCAATATCGCGGGTTACCGCGCGGTGATCGAGGCCGGTAACAACTTTGGCCGTTTCTTCACCGGTCAGGTGACGGCGGCGGGCAAGGTGCCGCCGGCAAAGGTGCTGGTGGTCGGCGCCGGTGTCGCGGGTCTGGCTGCGATCGGCACCTCGACCAGCCTCGGTGCGATCACTTACGCCTTCGACGTGCGCCCCGAAGTGGCCGAGCAGATCGAATCCATGGGCGCGCAGTTTGTCTACCTCGAATTTGACGCCTCCGAACTGCCCGACGGCGCGGCGACCGGTGGCTATGCCGCGCCCTCAACGCCGGAATTTCAGGCCAAGCAATTGGCGAAATTCCGCGAGTTGGCCCCCGATATCGACATCGTCATCACCACCGCCCTGATCCCCGGACGGCCTGCGCCGAAACTGTGGACCAGGGACATGGTGGAGATGATGAAGCCCGGTTCGGTCGTCGTTGACCTTGCGGCGGAACGCGGCGGCAACTGTGACCTGACGGTGATGGATCAGAAGGTCGTGTCCGATAACGGCGTCACGATCATCGGGTACACAGATTTTCCGAGCCGGATGGCCGCCCAGGCATCGACGCTTTATTCGAACAATATCAGGCATATGCTGACCGATCTTACACCTGGGAAGGACGGCGTTATCAACCACAATATGGAAGATGACGTGATCCGCGGTGCCACGGTGACCCACGCGGGAGAGATCACCTTTCCGCCGCCACCGCCAAAGATCGCGGCGATTGCCGCGGCCAAACCCAAGGAGCGGGCAAAGGAACTGACCGCAGAAGAAAAACGCGCGAAAGAAGTCGCCGCCTTCAAGGCGCAGACCAGAAGCCAGGTGTCGATGCTGGTGGGCGCGGGTCTGGTTCTGGCGCTGGTCGGCGGATTTGCCCCTGCCAGCTTCATGAGCCATTTTATCGTCTTCGTTCTAGCCTGTTTCATCGGCTTCTCGGTGATCTGGAACGTCAGCCACAGCCTGCACACGCCGCTGATGGCGGTGACGAACGCCATTTCCGGTATCGTGGTTCTGGGCGCGCTGCTCCAGGTCGGATCGGGTTCATGGCTGGTGGTCGTGCTGGCGGGTATTTCCGTGCTGATTGCTACGATCAACATTGTTGGTGGCTTCCTGGTGACTCGCCGGATGCTTGCCATGTTCCAGAAGTCGTAAGGAGAGGCTGATATGAGCATCGGAATTGTTGCAGCGGCCTATATATCGGCTGCAGTCCTGTTCATCCTGAGCCTTGGCGGTCTGTCGGGTCAGGAAAGTGCCAAGCGCGCGGTTTGGTATGGCATCGCGGGGATGGCGGTGGCTGTCGTCGCAACCGTCTTTGGCCCCGGCATCGGCAACTGGCTGGTGATCCTGGTGATGATCGCGATCGGGGCCGGCATCGGCTATCAGGTCGCGATGAGGGTCGAAATGACCGAAATGCCACAGCTTGTGGCGGCATTGCACAGCTTTGTCGGCCTCGCCGCGGTTTTTATCGGTTTCAACGCGCATCTTGAACAGGTGTATGTCCTGGGCCTTGACGAGACCGCGCGCGGGGCGTTGCAGGGTTTTGCCGGAATCCTCGCGCAAAAAGACGGGGTCGAGTTGAACATCCTGAAGGTCGAGGTCTTCCTTGGTGTCTTTATCGGGGCGGTCACCTTCACCGGTTCGGTCGTCGCTTTCGGCAAGCTGGCGGGCAAGGTCGACGGCAAGGCCAACAAGCTGCCTGGCGGTCATGCGTTAAACGCGGGTGCCCTGGTGCTGTCGCTGCTGATGCTGATCTTTTACTTCAACGGCGCCGGTGTCTGGGCGCTGCTGCTCATGACGTTGCTCGCCTTCTTCATCGGCTACCACCTGATCATGGGTATCGGCGGCGCCGACATGCCGGTGGTCGTGTCGATGCTGAACAGCTATTCGGGCTGGGCCGCCGCGGCCATCGGCTTCACGCTGGGCAATGACCTGCTGATCGTCACCGGCGCGCTGGTGGGTTCCTCGGGTGCGATTCTGTCCTATATCATGTGCAAGGCGATGAACCGCAGCTTCATCAGCGTGATCCTTGGCGGCTTTGGCAACACCACCGGCCCCGCCATGGCGATTGAGGGCGAACAGATCGCGATTGACGCCGATGGCGTGGCCGCCGCGTTGAACGATGCCGACAGCGTCATCATCATTCCGGGCTATGGCATGGCCGTGGCGCAGGCGCAGCAATCGGTGTCGGAACTGACGCGCAAGCTGCGTGCCAAAGGCAAGAACGTGCGCTTTGCAATCCACCCGGTCGCGGGCCGTCTGCCAGGCCACATGAACGTGCTGCTGGCCGAGGCGCGGGTGCCCTATGACATCGTGATGGAGATGGACGAGATCAACGAGGATTTCCCCTCGACCGATGTCGCCATCGTCATCGGCTCGAATGACATCGTCAATCCCGCCGCCCAGGAAGACCCAAACAGCCCGATCGCCGGCATGCCGGTGCTGGAATGCTGGAAGGCCAAGCAGGTCTTTGTCTCCAAGCGCGGGCAGGGGACGGGCTATTCCGGCATCGAGAATCCGCTGTTTTACAAAGAGAACACCCGGATGTTCTATGGCGACGCCAAGAAATCGCTCGACAGTCTGCTGCCGTTGATCGACTGA
>TARA_R110002111_G_scaffold18391_6_pt1 | contig 13854 bp, 15 predicted proteins | sample TARA_R110002111 | Tara Oceans TARA_R110002111 (sample SAMEA4397363) | marine metagenome | biome: Polar Biome; feature: [ZZZ] marine water layer (ENVO:01000295); material: water (ENVO:00002006), including particulate matter (ENVO:01000060) such as... | depth 199 m | reverse complement strand
TTCAATATACTCTTCACAATTTTTAAATGGTGATTGGTATGTGCATCTAAGAAACGGATAACTCTAGATTTGTTAACGTTACCAAATAAAGGGTGTTTAAAATAAGCGTTTTTGTCTAAACCTGATATTGTCTTTATCTGCGCTCTCGCTTCTGTTAATTGTAAAACTATATCATCCTTTAATATTGTTTCAGGTGGTGTTACATACTTTGGCGCTTTTGCTTTTCCTCGTGGAAAGTATTTAAATTTCAATAGCAATTTCCCAACGAAGCTAAAATTATCCTTATACAAAGCCGGATCTGAATTCTGCATATTTGTTACAACAGCATTAATAACTTTTAAGCTATGATCTAAATGCCATGATACACTAGCTTTTGAGACATTAATATTTATAAGTTCACCTTGTGGAATATAATCCTCAATCTGTTTTAATGCCTTTTGTAAAACTGTAATATCTAATGTCTTCATTATAATTTATTTTGTTGGAAGATAATTATAATAAAAAATCCCAAACAATAATGCTTGGGATTTTTCTATTATGAGATTCCTTTATTCAAAGGAATTTGTTAATATCTGTAATGCTCAGGCTTGTAAGGACCTTCAACTTTTACACCAATATAATCAGCTTGGTAATCCGCTAGTTCAGTTAACTCAACACCTATTTTTTCTAAGTGTAATTTCGCTACTTTTTCATCTAAATGCTTAGGTAACATGTATACATCGTTTCCGTAAGCTTCAGAGTTTTTCCAAAGTTCAATTTGTGCTAAAGTCTGGTTTGTAAATGAGTTACTCATTACAAAACTAGGATGACCTGTTGCACAACCTAAGTTTACTAAACGTCCTTCTGCAAGTAAAATAATATCTTTACCGTTAATGTTGTATTTGTCTACTTGAGGCTTAATAGTATCTTTGGTATGACCATGCTTTTCATTCAACCAACCAACTTGAATTTCGTTATCAAAGTGACCAATATTACAAACGATTACTTTGTCTTTCATCGCTTCAAAATGCTCAGCTCTTACGATATCTTTATTTCCAGTTGTTGTAATAACAATATCAGAGTTAGCAACTACTGTTTCTAATTTCTTAACTTCAAAACCATCCATTGCAGCTTGTAATGCACAAATTGGGTCGATTTCAGTAACAGTAACAATAGAACCTGCACCTTTAAAAGAAGCCGCTGTACCTTTACCAACATCTCCATAACCACAAACAGTAACACGTTTACCAGCTAACATAATATCTGTTGCTCTACGGATTGCATCTACAGCAGATTCCTTACAACCATATTTGTTGTCGAACTTAGATTTAGTTACAGAATCATTTACGTTAATTGCTGGCATTGTTAAAGTACCATTCTTAACACGCTCGTAAAGTCTGTGAACACCCGTTGTAGTTTCTTCAGATAAACCTTTAATACCAGCAGATAATTCTGGGTATTTATCTAAAACCATATTGGTTAAATCACCACCATCATCTAAAATCATGTTTAATGGCTTACGATCTTCACCAAAGAATAATGTTTGTTCTATACACCAATCAAATTCTTCGTCTGTAAGTCCTTTCCAAGCATAAACAGCTGTTCCAGCAGCAGCAATAGCAGCAGCAGCCTGATCTTGAGTAGAGAAAATATTACAAGAACTCCATGTTACTTCCGCTCCTAAAGCTTGTAACGTTTCTATTAAAACTGCCGTTTGAATCGTCATGTGTAGACATCCAGCAATTCTTGCTCCTTTTAAAGGTTGCTCGTTTTTGTACTCTTCACGTAAACTCATTAAACCTGGCATTTCTGCTTCAGCCAATTCAATTTCTTTTCTTCCCCAAGCCGCAAGCGACATATCTTTTACCTTATTAGGTACGTAAGCAACTGTTTTATTACTCATATTATTTTCTTTGTTTTTATATTTTAAACACCTTTGGGTTTAACACTTAAATAGTTAAATTCGCTTATCTAAAAAATGCTATATCTGCCTTAGGCGATGCAAAGATAATCAATAACATTCAGAATTCTAAATGCCACTATACAAATCCATTAGTGTAAATTCACAAACTACTGTTAAAATCTGGAAGATTGAAGAATCTTACGACGATTTATTTCAGCATTTAGATTTAAAACCACACAGTTTAAAACGTGTTTTAGGCATGAAAAGCGAGCTGCATCAGCGCGGATTTTTAAGTGTAAGACATTTATTGCGCGAGTTTGGTTATACAGATCAAGATTTATATTATGACGACAATGGGAAACCACATTTAAAGGATGGAAAACACATTTCCATAACACATTCCTTTACATTTTCTGGTGTAGTTGTTAGTGATAAACCTGTTGGAATTGACATTGAGAAGCAACGTGAAAAAATAGGAGTCATTGCTCATAAGTTTGTTGATTATGAATATAATTATCTAAAACCAACAGACGAAGACTACATTAATAGACTTACCGTAATTTGGGGAATTAAAGAATCTTTATATAAACTTTTTGCTGTACCAGGCATGCTCTTTAAAGAGCATTTTTTAGTGATTCCGTTTATGATGAAAGATGAAAACACCATTGCATGGATAGATTATAAAGACAAAAAATACAGATATAATACGGCTTTTATGGAGTTTGAAGGTTTTACCTGTGCATATATAATTCCCTAATGAATAGTCTCTACCAAAATATAAAAGACTCTAAAGCAAAAGGCGAAAAACTTTTAGCTGTTTTAATTGATCCTGATAAGATGAAGCCTCAAAACGTCTTTAGCTTTATTGAAAAAGTTAATCAATCTGTAGCAACACATATTTTTGTTGGAGGAAGCGAAGTTGATGAAGGATTAACCGAAAATTTAGTAATAGCAATCAAAAAACATACACACCTTCCTATACTATTGTTTCCTGGAGATATCATTCAAATTACAGATAAAGCAGATGGGATTTTGTTTTTATCATTAATATCAGGTCGTAATCCAGATTATTTAATAGGAAAGCACGTAGAAGCCGTTTCAAGATTAAAAAATTCTAATCTTGAAATAATCCCAACAGGCTACCTCCTCATTGAAAATGGAAAGCAAACATCTGTTGAACGCGTAAGTAAAACGCAGCCGTTAAAACGAAAATCTATTGAAACCATTGTAGATACGTCAAAAGCCGGAGAATTATTGGGAATGAAACTCATTTATCTCGAAGCAGGTAGTGGAGCAACACATGCTATTGAGCCTAATATAATTTCTGAAGTAAAACAACAATTAAATATCCCATTGATTGTAGGCGGAGGTATAAGAACTAAAGCCGAAATGGATTCAGCCTTTAAAGCTGGTGCAGATTTAGTAGTCATCGGAACAGCTTTTGAAGACGATGAGGACCTATTTAATGATTTAAAAAAATAAAACTTAAAATGGAAATATCAGTAGACCTAACACTTTCACCTTTGCAAGATGATTATGAAAAACATGTCATTAATTTTATAAAAGCATTACGTGATTCGCCATTCAAAGTTTTAGAGAACCCGTTAAGCACACAAATATTTGGAAACTATGATGAGCTTATGCCTTTTTTAACCAAGGAAATAAAACGCTCATTTGAGGATGTAGATATTTCTGTATTAACCATAAAACTGGTTAAAACTAATAGAAGAGACTATGAACCACATTTTTGATTTTTTTTTCGGCCAGTATTCCGCATATCAGACCATCGATATTGTATTAGAAATTGTTGCCGTTATTTTTGGATTTCTGTCCGTTTGGTTCTCAAAAAAGAATAATATTTTAGTGTTTCCAACAGGCATGATAAGTACATGCATTTTTGTGTACTTATTATTAAAATGGCAACTTTTAGGAGACATGATGATTAACGCTTACTACTTTATAATGAGCGTTTTTGGCTGGTATATCTGGACACGTAAAGTAGATACAGAACATGAAACTCCAATCTCCACAACAACAAAAAAAGAAAAGCAAATAAGTATTGCCATATTTTTAGCAACACTCGTTTTTGTTTTTGTCATTTACAAATCCTTTGATAAATGGAACGGTTGGGTGGCCTATGTAGATACAATTACAACTGCTATCTTTTTTGTTGGGATGTGGCTAATGGCAAAACGTAAAATAGAAAACTGGATTTATTGGATTATAGGAGATCTTATTTCTATCCCTTTGTACTTTTATAAAGGATTTACATTTACTAGCTTTCAATATATAGGATTTACAGTAATTGCAATATTTGGATACTTAGCATGGAAAAAGAACTTAAACAACAACCTAGCGACTGCGTAAAAGTGGTTTTATTCGGACCAGAATCCACAGGAAAAACAACACTTTCTAGACAGCTAGCAAGACATTACAATTCCGTTTGGGTACCAGAATATGCTCGAGAGTATCTTCAACACAAATGGAATAACGAACGTAAAACTTGCGAACCCAAAGATTTACTACCTATTGCGATTGGCCAAATGAAACTTGAAAATGAATTAGCACAAAAAACACATTCAGTTTTAATATGTGACACGGATTTACTTGAAATCAAGGTATATAGTGAAGCTTATTATAAAGGAACATGTGACCCGATTTTAGAAACACATGCTCTAAAAAATTCTTACGACCTTTACTTTTTAACCTATATTGACACGCCTTGGGAAGCTGACGATTTAAGAGATAGACCAAGTGAAAGAGAACGCATGTTTAAAGCATTTGAAAACGCTTTAAAAATAAATAAAAGACCATACGTACTTTTAAGAGGAGACAAAAAAGAACGATTAGAATTAGCTATTAAGCACATAGACAAACTACTAGTAAATAAAGCATGAAACATGCATGTTAAAAATTTAATTATCAGTTAATTAAATGATTAATAACGAACAGCATATATTCATAAATAAACAACATTTATAAACCCATGAAATTCACCGATAAAGATATTCAGCAAATAGAATCTAAAGGTTTAAACTTAGATCTTGTTAAAAAGCAAATCGAAATTTTTGAAACTGGAATTCCATTTACAAACATTTCGGAAGCTGCTACAATCAAAAGCGGTATTATGGCTTTAAACGATACTTTAATAAAAAAGTACGTTGCAGTATTCAATGCTGAAAAGGATAACAAATCTTTATTAAAATTTGTGCCAGCATCTGGAGCAGCTTCTAGAATGTTTAAATTTTTGTTTCAATTTGTTAACCAATATAATTCTAATGAACAATCAATCAACTCTTATATCAATAGAAATAATTTAAGGGAATTATCGCTTTTTATGGTAGGAATGGAAAAATTTCCATTTTATAATAAGGTATTAGAGTTACTGAAATCTAAGGGTATAAATTATAAAACCCTATCAACACAAGAAAAAGTTTGGCATTTTGCCAAGGCCATGTTAGACGAAAACCAATTAAATTTCGGAAATCAACCTAAAGGATTATTACCTTTTCATCAATATAAAAAAGATCATATTTCCACAGCTTTTGAAGAACACTTATATGAAGCAGCTTTATATGCATCAAGTAATGGCTTAGCTAAGTTACACTTCACCATTTCAGAAGTTCATGAAAAAAAGTTCACAGAAGAGTTTAAGAACATAAAGCATTACATAGAACAAATCACAGGTGTTACCTTTGATATTTCGTTTTCATACCAACAACAATCTACAGATACTATTGCCGTTACTTTACAGAACAAACCTTTCAGAGAATCTGATGGTTCCATATTATTTAGACCATCTGGTCATGGTGCTTTATTAAAGAATCTAAATGCACTCGATGCTGATATTGTATTTGTTAAAAACATTGATAATGTTGTTGTTTATAAATACAAAGATGAAGTGGCTACCCATAAAAAAGTTTTAGCAGGAATTCTTCTAGAATTACAAACCAAAACATTTGAGTATTTACATCATTTAGATTCTGAAGAGATTAGCGAAGAAAACATCGCAGCTATTGAGAATTTCTTAACCCATAAGTTAAGCGTTAAAATATCTGATGAGTATAAAAAATATGCAGATCGTTATAAAATTGAATATTTACAAGACAAACTAAACCGTCCGATACGAATTTGCGGTATGGTAAAAAATGAAGGTGAACCTGGAGGTGGACCTTTTTGGGTGAAAGATCATAAATCTAACCAGTCTCTACAAATTGTTGAATCTGCACAGATTAATTTAAAAGACTCAAAACAAGAAGACATTCTTAAAAACGCAACGCATTTTAATCCTGTAGATTTAGTCTGTGGAATTAAAAATTATAAAGGCAAGAAGTTTGATTTAGAAAATTACGTTGACCATAACGCTGCTTTTATTACTCAAAAAACTAAAAATGGTAAAGAGATAAAAGCTCTAGAATTACCAGGACTTTGGAATGGAAGTATGGCACATTGGACAACTATCTTTGTTGAAGTCCCTATCATTACTTTTAATCCTGTAAAAACGGTGAATGATTTACTAAAAGCACCACATCAAATTAAAGAGTAGTGGATTATAATTTACTTAAACCTGAATTATCTTATAAATACGTCCGAAGCTCAGGAAGCGGAGGACAACATGTAAATAAGGTGTCTTCTAAAGCTGAATTATACTTCGATCTTAAAAACTCAATAGTTTTTAATGATGAAGAAAAACAAAAGCTTTCAGAATTCTTAAATAACCGTTTATCTAAAGAAGGCTTATTAATTCTTGCCTGTGATGAAAGCCGAAGTCAATTTAGAAATAAAGCATTAGTCACTCAACGCTTTTTAGAACTTATAGAAGAAGGGTTAAAAGAAGAGAAGATTCGAATACCAACAAGAATTCCAAGAGGTGTAAAAAAGAAACGCTTAAAAAATAAGCGCATCAATGCAGATAAAAAAGCAAACCGGAAACGACCAGAATTAGAATAACCGCTTCTGTCACTTCGAGTGATTCCGAAGAATGAAGAATTGTATCGAGAAGCATATTTAAATCAATTTACAAAAGGTTCTCAATACAAAATTCTAAAAAAAAAGAATTTCACTCGAACTGACGTTTATTTTTCAATTCAAAAAAATCATCATTCATAATTCGTAATTCTAAAATCTATCTTATCTTTGCCGCGTTCTCAAAAAAGGGGTGCCTATTATCGGCTGAGATCATACCCATTGAACCTAGAACAGGTAATGCTGTTTAGGAAACGAGCGTTAAGAAAATGTCTTATAGATGTTTTTGGTGAACGCAATAGTTATCAATGTTTACTTTTCTACTTCTGAATTTTATCATGTATAATTTTACATGCACAGATTCAAACTGAAAAACGACATTTTTAAATATTGTATTTGCTTGTAGCTCAAAAAACATAATTATTAACCAAGAATAATGACCTCTTTTTATTCGATTATAACGCTATAGTCGTATGAAAATTTTATTCAACAATCTCTCAAAAACAAAACGACAGAGATTAACACTTTCCATTTTTTTATTAGCAATTTGTTCAGCTTATGGACAAGAGAAACAACAAGATTCAACTAAAGTTGAAAAACTAGACGAGGTCTTGGTAAAAGCCGTTAGAGTGGATGCTAAATCACCAATTACGCACAGTAATGTTACCAAAGAAGATTTAGCTAAACGTAATCTAGGGCAAGACATTCCGGTTTTACTAAACTTTTTACCTTCAGTAGTAACCACAACAGATGCAGGAGCAGGAGTTGGTTACACAGGTATTAGAGTACGTGGTGTAAGTTCACAATCTACAAATGTCACCATTAACGGAATTCCTTACAATGATGCAGAATCTTTAGGTACATTTTGGGTTAATTTAGGAGACTTTGCTTCGTCTGTAGAAAGCTTACAACTACAACGTGGTGTTGGAACTTCTACCAATGGCTCTGGTGCTTTTGGTGCAAGTATTAATGTATTAACAGATGCTTTCTCTAAAGATGCAAGTGGCGAAATCTCTAACTCATTTGGTAGTTACAATACCAGAAAGCACACTTTAAAATTTAGTACTGGTCTTATGAATGACCATTTTGATATTGCAGGTCGCTTATCTAATATCGCTTCTGATGGTTATATAGATAGAGCATCTTCAGATTTAAAATCTTACTTTTTACAAGGATCTTATGTAGATGATAATACATTAATAAAAGCGATAACTTTTGGAGGTGAAGAAGTAACTTACCAAGCATGGTACGGAACACCTTTAGCCAGAATTACTGGTGATAAAGCAGGAATTGAAGCCTATATTTCTGAAAATTATTTAAGTGAAGCTGAAGCTGAAAACCTTAGAAACTCAGACAGAAGATATAACTATTATACTTATGATAATGAAGTAGATAATTACGGACAAGACCATTATCAATTACACTGGAATCAACGTTATAGTAACCAATGGTCTACTACACTTGGACTAAACTACACAAAAGGTAGCGGTTATTTTGAACAATATAAAGAAGGTGAGGATTTTAGCGATTACGGATTTGAACCTTTAGATTTCAATGGCGAAATAATTGATGAAACAGACTTAATTCGTCGTCGGTGGTTAGAAAATGATTTCTTTGTTGTTAACGCAAATGCCAATTATAAAAACGACAACATCAATCTTATCTTTGGAGGATCTTATAGTCATTATGATGGTGACCATTTTGGTGAGGTGATTTGGGCAGAATTTGCAAGTCAATCTGAAATTAGAGATCGTTATTATGATGGTAATAGTATAAAGAATGACCTTTCTTTATTTACAAAAGCAAATTATCAACTTAACGAAAAAATAAGCTTATATGGTGATTTACAAGTAAGAAACGTAACGTATAAAACTACAGGAACAACTTCTGATATCGTAGAATTTGCAGTCGATAAAGATTTTACATTTTTTAACCCGAAAGCAGGTATTACATACGAAATAAACAATGGTAATAATCTATATTTCTCATATGCAAGAGCCAATAGAGAACCAAACAGAACCGATTTTGAAAGCAACGAAAGTATAGAAGCAGAACAATTAAATGATTTTGAATTAGGTTGGAGACACAAAAAAGGAAATTTCACATTTAATGCCAATGCCTATTACATGTTATATAATGAGCAATTGGTTTTGTCTGGTCAGTTAGATGATGTAGGTAACCCAATTAGAACTAATAGTGGTAAAAGTTACCGATTAGGTTTAGAGTTAGAGGCCATTATTCCTGTGACACCAAAGTTAACATTACAGCCAAACATAACAATTAGTACAAATCAAAATGATGAAACTATAACGCCTTTTGATGGAGAATTACAAAATTTAGGTAAAACAGATATTTCATTTTCTCCAGATTTAGTTGCTGCAAATGCTATAATTTTTCAACCTTTAGAAAATTTTCAGGTGTCATTGTTAAGTAAATTTGTTGGTGAACAATATATGAGCAATACTGAAGCAGAAAGCTCTAAATTAGACAGTTATTTTATTAATGACTTTAACATTAGTTACACCTTAAAAACGAAATCTATTTTTGAGTCCATTATATTTACAGGCTTAGTGAATAATATTTTTAATGAAAAATATATTTCAAATGGTTTTTACTATACGTATGATGATACTTGGTCAGACCCAAATAGCGTAACAACTATAGAAGGCGCAGGATTTTATCCACAAGCCACTAGAAACTTTTTAGTTGGTGTAACATTAAAGTTTTAATTACTCACTAAATAAGTATTATTACCAGTAGACTCAACCCTGTACGGCTGCAATGTACAGGGTTGAGTATTTCCTTCAAAACCATAACCCGTTGCTAAACTATATTCGTTACCGTCATCACAGCCACAAGTTACAATATCACCAATACCTGAGTATGTTAAAGTAGAACATGAGAGAGGTTCATGGCTCGGATCAGCTGCATCCCAAGCATATAGCGTTGAGGAATTTGCGCGATAAAGCCAAATTCCATTATTTCCATATCCAGAAACAAAAACTCTATTATCATTAAATTGTAACTGAGCAAATTGAGGCAAATTAGTATTAACAACTAAATTTACTCCAGTATTAAACAAGAAGTTACAATTACTACTATCATCATTGTTACTACAACTAAAAACAACAACACAACTTAGTATTAAAATCAATTTCTTCATCTTCAAATTTTGTGGGCCAATTTACGATTAATTCAACTATACCGTAAATATTTTATATATTTGTAATGTAATCTCGTCAGCGCGAGATTTTTTTTATGCTGAATGTATTTCAGCACCTTTTCAATTAAACGAATAAATTATGAGTAAAGTATCTTATTACACAGCTGAGGGTTTAAAAAAATTAAGAGAAGAGTTAAATTATCTTAAAGATGTAGAACGCCCAAAAGCATCACAAGCTATTGGTGAAGCAAGAGACAAAGGTGATCTAAGTGAAAATGCCGAGTATGATGCTGCTAAAGAAGCACAAGGCATGTTAGAAATGAAAATTTCTAAAATGGAAGAAACTTTATCTGGCGCTCGTGTTATTGACGAGTCGCAATTAGATACATCTAAAGTTTTAGCATTATCTATTGTAAAAATAAAAAACCAAGTAAATGGCATGGAAATGACCTATACTTTGGTTGCAGAAAGTGAAGCAGACATAAGATCTGGTAAAATTTCAGTAAACTCTCCTATTGGAAAAGGTTTATTAGGAAAATCTGTTGGTGACACTGCCGAAATACAAGTGCCGAGCGGTGCAATGAGATTTGATATTTTAGAAATTTCTAGATAATAACATATTTAATATTCGATAATCTTATTGTTATATCATAAAAAAGATTCCTTTTTACAGGAATCTTTTTATATTTATGTAATAACTTGTATTTACATTTAATTGTTAGGTTAAGCGCAATAACAATCTATATTTTAAAAACCTTTTGGTTGCGCTCAAAAGGACATTTAATTAATATTTAAGCTCACTTATAGCATGGCAACACTCTTCACAAAAATTATTTCAGGCGAAATTCCATCTTATAAAGTTGCTGAAACGGAAGATTTCTATGCTTTTTTAGATATTAATCCAAACTCTAAAGGTCATACGCTTTGCATTCCTAAGAAAGAAGTTAATAAAATTTTCGATTTAGATGAAGACACTTATACTAAGCTAATGCAATTTTCTAGAACAGTTGCTATTGCTCTTGAAAAAGCGGTTCCATGTGAACGCATAGGTATGTCTGTAATTGGCTTAGAAGTGCCACATGCACATGTACATTTAATTCCGTTACACACCATGGATGATGCTCGTTTTTCAAATAAACAAAAGCTAGAGCCTGAAGAATTTGAAACTATCGCAAATAAAATTGCTTCATTTCTTTAACTAAACTGAGATAACTCCGGTTGCGAATAAAATAACTACAATTAAAAGCACAAGACTAAACGCAATTAGTGCCCAAGTCATTGGTTTTAACTTTATAGACTTCGGTTTTTTATTAAGCCCTCTTTTGTGGTAATCCACAACACGCTCAATATCATTTGTCCATTGAATAGGAAAAATTTGCTCTTCACAATTTAAACAACGGATTTCACACACCGTTTCTTCAGTAATAGCCTTAGAAAATGTGGTTTCCTTTAGCTTTTGCTTAAATATAAGTTCTAAACTATCGTTAGAATAACATTCCGGACAGTTATTACCTATTCTGGCTTCTTTTAAAGTGAAAAATCGTGACGAATTCATGCCCAAATTTAAACTAAAATTTTGATATTTTTAATTTAAAATAAAATAGCTAACTTATTGTTTACGAGAAACAACACTCCCTTTTTTACCCGTAAATGAAATCTAAACTTGTTTTAATATAATTTGTATTGTTGTCCCCTTTCCTAATTCTGAAGTTAACACTTTTATTTTACCATTATGGTAGTCTTCAACAATACGTTTTGCTAAAGAGAGTCCAAGTCCCCAACCACGTTTTTTTGTGGTATAACCTGGTTCAAAAATTTTAGTAAATGAAGATTTTGGGATTCCTTTTCCTGTGTCAGAAATATTAATGAATACTTGGTTTTCAAGTTGTGTCAACTCAAGTTTTAAATCACCCTTACCTTTCATGGCATCAATGGCATTTTTTACTAAATTCTCAATCGTCCAACTAAAAAGCTGTTCATTTAAGTTAACTTGTATTTCTGTTTCAGGAATTATAATTTCAAAATTAATGAGTTTAGAAGATCGTAATTTAAGATACTCATAAGATGATTTAGTCACCACTACAATATCCATTGTTTTAAGAGTTGGAGCAGAACCAATTTTACTAAAACGTTCGGTTATAGTTTGAAGTCTGTCAATATCTTTCTCTATTTCAACAATATATTCTGGATTTACATTTTCAGTCTTCAAAATTTCTGTCCAACCCACTAATGAAGACAAAGGCGTTCCTATTTGATGTGCCGTTTCCTTTGCCATTCCTGTCCAAAGTTTATTCTGGTCAGCAATTTTTGAGCTTCGATAAAAGAAATAAACGACAGCTGCAAAAAGTAATATAATTAACAATAAAGCTAAAGGATAGTATTTTAATTTATTTAATAAGGGAGAATTACCATAGTACAATTTTCCCTTTTTATCATCCTTTAAAGTTACCGATATAGGATCGTTCTGTGACATTAAGTCGTTCAGTGTTTTTACTATATCCTTAGGACTTTTAATTAATGTACTATCAATATTTCTATGACTTAAAATTCTATCATTTTCATCTAAAAGTAGCATTGGAGTTGTAACTGTAGTATCTGCAACGACTTTATCTGCAACCAAATTTAATTCAGCATCATCTTGATAAAAAAACTTAGAATATTCAGGATATGCAAAAGTCCAAGTTTTCATTTTATTACGTTCTTCCATCTTAAAATTCTGGAAAAACGTATAGGTGTTCCAAAGAATAAGAGAAATAATAATAAAGGAAGAGACAACGATAATCCAACGGATTAAATTTCGGTTTAAGCTAACGGTCATTGATTCGTTTTAATTCATGTGTTTTTAATTATTATTTTTAAATCACATGCTGTTCGTTATTAATAATTTCTTTAAGTAATAAAACTTTTAGAATACTCGTTTCAATTTTAAATATAATGCAAAACTGTTAATAATATTGTACGCTATTGTGTATAAAATACTTTCGTTGACAACTCAATATAATTATATTTGTTGAAAATCAATCAACTACATGGTTTCATTTACACCTAAAGATCTTACAACTGGTATTTTACACAGTTATTTATTAAGTGCTATTGCACCAAGGCCTATTGCCTTTGCTAGTACTATTGATGCAGAAGGAAATCCTAATTTGTCACCATTTAGCTTTTTTAATGTGTTTAGTGCTAATCCACCTATTTTAATTTTTTCACCTGCCAGACGTGTGAGGGACAATACTATAAAACATACATTAGAAAATGTTGAAACCACCAAAGAAGTGGTTATTAATGTTGTGAATTTTGACATGGTTCATCAAATGTCTTTAACCAGTACAGAATATCCTGAAAACGTTAATGAGTTTACTAAAGCTGGTTTAACGATGTTGCCGTCAGATCTCATTAAGCCATTTAGAGTAGCAGAATCTCCTATTCAATTAGAATGTAAAGTAAATGAAATTGTACATCTAGGAACTGAAGGAGGTGCAGGTAATTTAGTGATTTGTGAAGTGGTAAAACTTCACATTACAGAAGACGTTTTAAACGACGACCAAACGATAAACCAAGAAGCTTTAGATTTAGTAGCAAGAGCCGGTGGAAGCTATTATAGTAGAGCTAAAAAAGGATTTTTTGAAATCCCTAAACCACTAGCAACCATGGGAATTGGTGTAGATAATATGCCAGACCATGTAAAAAATAGCATGATTTTAACTGGAAATAATCTTGGTATGTTAGGTAATGTAGAAGCCTTACCTAGTAAAGATGAAGTGAATAAATTTGTTGAAGATATTAGTGAACGTTATCCAGACATTAAAACAGCATCGCACAGAGAAAAACATAAATTAGCTCG
>TARA_R110002111_G_scaffold99954_5_pt1 | contig 13879 bp, 15 predicted proteins | sample TARA_R110002111 | Tara Oceans TARA_R110002111 (sample SAMEA4397363) | marine metagenome | biome: Polar Biome; feature: [ZZZ] marine water layer (ENVO:01000295); material: water (ENVO:00002006), including particulate matter (ENVO:01000060) such as... | depth 199 m | reverse complement strand
CCCCATCACCAAGCCGACCCACCCGACCCGCCCAAGTGGCGCGTTTTACATGTCTGGAGAGTGACCATGCCAACCACGACCTATGCCCATTTCCGCGACGTGCCCGAAAGCGCTTGGCGCTGGCCCAGCTTCTCCCCTGGCGAAATCGCCTGCCGCGGCACCGGCGCGATCAAGATCAACACCGAGGCGATGGACAAGCTGCAGTCCCTGCGCAACCGCCTCGGCAAGCCGCTGATCGTCCGCTCCGGCTATCGCAGCCCCAGTCACAACCGCGCTGTCGGTGGGGCCCCGGCGTCCAAGCACATGCTGGGCACAGCCTTTGATATCGCCATGCCGAACCACGATCCGGCCACCTTCGCCGAAGCCGCCCGCGCAGTGGGCTTCCTTGGCTTCGGCACCTATCCCCGCTCGGGATTCATGCACATCGATCTCGGGCCTGCGCGCAGCTGGGGCGAACCTTTCGCGCCCCGCGCCACGCCCTTCGTGCCGGAGATCGCCCCTGCCCGCGAGGTGCTCGCCGACAGCCGCACTCTGAAAGGCGGTGGGGCGGCTGGCATCGCCACAGTCGGTGCTGCCGGTGTCGAAGTTGCACAGGAAGTCCTGGCAGAAACACAATCGGCAATCCTGCCCTTGGTGCCCTATCTCGACACCCTGCGCTGGGTATTCATTGCCGTGGCGCTGATCGGCATCGCAGTCGCCATCCATGCACGCGTCGACGACTGGAAGAAGGGTCAGCGGTGATGGGCTGGATCATCGCCCTCCTCGCCAGCGGCCCGGCACGCAAATCGCTGGGCCTCCTGCTGGCCACCCTCACCATCGCCCTGTTCCTGCTGAACCTGCGCCGCGCCGGTGAACGCGCCGGGCGGCTAGCAGAGCGCCTTTCGACATCGGAGACCACGAATGAAATCCAACGTCAGATGCTGGACGCCGCCAGCCGCCGCCCCGCTGATCGCGATGCTCTGGCTGAGCGCCTGCGCGATGGGCGGTTCTGACACCCAAGTGCCCTGCCCGCCCATTGTGGACTACACCACCGCCGATCAGGCAACGGCGGCGAACGAGGTCGAGGCGCTGCCAGAAAGTGCTGTCATCATCCGGATGCTGAGCAACTACGCCGTCCTGCGCGACCAGGCGCACGCTTGCAGATGATATACGGGCCGGGCGATGCTCCCACAGGAAGCGCCACACGCCTCAACCTGGGCGCATCGCCCAGCCCGGTTCATCGGTTGCACGCTGTCAAAGAACGGCAGGGATTCGCTGCAGCGTCATGATCGCAGACCCGGCCATGTCTGACGAGATCTACCGGTACACGCGCGACCGCTGGGGCGCTGAACAGGCTGATCGATACATCACAGAACTGTTCGCGGCATTCGACAAAATCGAGGGGCACGGCGTCCCATCGCGGCCGATCCCGGCAGAGTTCGAGGTCGAGGGCTTCTACTTCCGGCACGTGCATCACTTCGTGTACTGGTGCCGGCTGTCGACCGGCGACATCGGCATCGTGACGATCCTGAACGAGCGGATGCATCAGACGGATCGCTTTCGGGATGGTTTTGGCGGTTGAATGTCCGCTCGCGTGACTGCATGAGCTCCCGCTGCGTGGGACATGTGCTCCGGCTTACTCTTCGGACGAAAAGCGAATTCAGCAGCCTGCAACCGAGGCCCCATGACGCGAGTATCCCAGCTCGGGCTTCATGCACATCGACCACTGTCCCGCGCAGTCCCGGGGTGAAACCAACCATGTTGAGAAGGGGCTACGATGAAACACTAGTTTCCGTGAAGGGCTGCATGCTACTTGGAGAGTATCAGGCTTCTTGCATGAAGGAATCACTATGGGATCGTGGCGCTGTCTGGGATGCAGTAGTCTGACTGATAAATTGGCGAATTGCTGTTCTGAATGCTCAAAGAAGCTCGACAACATACTCCGCTCCTCGCAGCGCGTCGCAGAGGCTATTCAACCGAATTCACCGTCCTTGTTCGCGTCGAGGGTGTGGACGGAATGCACCGGTGAAGACCGGCGTGCAGGTGCAGCTCTTGCCGATGTCTTCTTCTTCGGTTGGCTGCTCGATCAACGATCAAGCTTCCGTGCAGCCGCCGCACTTCAACTGATAAGTCGCTCACTGCCTGATACCAGCATTAACTATGGCAACTTGGCTACTAGTCTGGCGCAAGAAGTTCGCCTTGAAGTAGGTGCGGAGAGCTTTCGGGAAGCGTACACCATCGTATCGGCGTTCGCTTCAAGGCATATCGAGCTATGCATGGGAATTGAACAGGCATTGACTTTTTCTTTTGAAGCCTTGGTGCGACTTAACTCTCTAGGTGGCGGGCTGCCGTATCAGACAGTCCGACTAATGAAAACGCTGCCAGAAGCGCGCATATTCGATCTGGCCGAGCCCTATTGGCCCAACTGGTCGACTAACTGGCGTCTTGCATTCGAGAACAAGGAGATCAGCAATCCGATCTGGGGGCTTGCTCAACACGCTATGATTTCTGAGGATGCATACTATTTCCTCTTCCTTTCCTTGCTCGATCCAAAAGTTTCGTTCGAAGAACTCAAGCGCACATACACAGGCCTAGATCATTGGATCTGGTCGACAATGGATTTGCATAAGCAGAATACGCAAAGCAAAATAGATCGAAATAGATTTATGGTGAGCATTGAGTACTCAAACTGGATTGATCGAAGAAAGTGGTCGAAGGACTACTGGTTTCTCGAGAGGGCGCTCGAAGGACGCGAAAAATTCCGCAAACTTCAAACGGCTGAAACCTATCTGCTCAATCTTGCTGACAGAGATTACATCGGGAAGCTCGAGCAAATGGCTAAGATCGAAGATTTCATGAGGCTGATCGAAGCCCGAGAGCTGGCCCATGAAATTGAAGATCATGTAAAGGCCGAGATTTCAAGATACGAAGCGGCTCGAAACTGAAGGGGACACAGATGGAACTCATACTGCTTCTTGCTATCGTCATCGGGGCGCTATCGTTTCTTTTGCCGCTGTACAACCAGCTTAAAGCGCTGCACGAACCAATCAGAAAGATGGACGCTACCCTCGACGCCTCTCTGGCAAGGAAGCGCAACCTCAGTGCCGATCTGAGAGACGTTGCGTCGACAACAGCTAGGCTGGAAGTCGGTTCGGTCGAGTATGTACAGTCGTCAATCATCAAGGCGGCTGAGGCGATTTCGGCGAGCAACAGGCCATCGCTTCTGATTGCGAATCTTGCTGCATCATTTCCGGTACTGAAGTCCATCGCATCATTTGAGAGGCTGCAGGAAACCTCGGTATCAATCGAGGCGATGATTGCCGAAGAACTAGAGGCGCGGAACCGAGTAGCGGAAATCTACAACACTCAGATTGGTCTGTTTCCAACAGTCATTTTTGCCCCGCTACTTGGTTTCACGGCAGTTCACTACCGCAATGACGCAATGCAGGAAACTCGGCACATGGAAGCAGAGGCCTCTGCCACAGCCCCAATTGAGAGAAAGCGAGAGTCCACGTTGGACAAACGGATCTCGGATGTTCTTCGACCGAAGTGATGATTGGCACCTGCCTGGACTGCAGGCGGCTGTCGAATGGGGACGTGGGCATCGTGACAATCCCGCACAAGCGGATGCACCAGATGGATCGGTTCCTGGACGACTTGCCCGACTGATCTTGGCTAGCGATGGCTGGATTTCCGGGCCCGCGTAGGGGGGCCTCGCAAAACGTTGACTAGGTGTTGACAAGAATTTGGAATGACAAAAGCCGAGCGTTATGCTCGGCTTTGAAGTCTTTGATAACACTGTGTTTTTTGGTTGCGGGAGTAGGATTTGAACCTACGACCTTCAGGTTATGAGCCTATAATTCAACGATTCCAATAAGTTATGGAAATCAACCGCTTAGCCGACAAGCCTTTGATTTCACAAAGTTTCCAACCACACATTCAGCATCATTCACGCGTATTCGCGGGCAAAACTGAGCGCAAACTTGCATTCGCGGGTTGATGTGGCGTTGATGTAGACCGATCAATAGCGCGCTGACCATCGTCGCTTTCGGCACCGAGTTGCCCTTGGCGAAGGTGTAAAACGCAGCCGCGCAATACCACCAAGCGCTGCCAGTCGCGCTCGGCGTAGCATTTTTTGCGCCGAAGTCGGGCCCAACGCATGAAACGGACCGTCACCGCGAACAGTCAGCCACGAAAATTGTCAATACGGGCTTTTAGCTTCGGAGCCCAGTAGGTGCGCCAGTTCGACAATTTCGGCAGGATCCACATCGGTTGAAACACGATTGCCAAACATCTGCCCGATTATGAATCGCAGCCTGTCGACGTCGCCAGATTTTGTTGCCTTAATACCTGCAGCCACTTGTTGCTCATGTAACACCTCATCAACCGCCAAATGTTGCTCTTCCGCCAATCGCCTAAAGATTTCGATCAAAAAATCAGGGCCTTCAGCAAGGGCTTTCATACGGATACCTTGCATTTCATTGAGAGAGCGACGGGCGGAGTCATAGTTTTTCTCTCGGATTGAGCGCCGAGTGGTAACCAAAAGCTTGTCATGCCGTTCGGCGTCTACTGGTTGGGCAACGTCCCGCAATTCATCAAAAGAGGTTTCAGCTTTGCCAACTTCGTCGTCCAATACCCGTTCTTCATTCTCAGGTGACATCTTTAGCAAAGCAACTTCTTGGCGAAGCTTACGCGCCTCTTCGGCAACCGAACGATTGGTGTCCGCCTCGACCGATGTTGAAAGCGCTGCATGCTGGCGTTCGATTCGCCTGCGAATGTTACCGTCTGGGTCTGCATTTCCATCCAAAGTGGCATCGAGGTTTTCCAAGTCAGTCTCAGCTTGGGATAGCATGGAACTGGCGCGTGCAGCACCTACTTGGCCTGTATAGTCCAGAGCTCCTTCCTTAAAGTCATACAAATAGTCAGCATCAATAACACGCTCAAGCTCGGGCAATTCAATGGAAAACCGAAGCTTCCCATCATCGCTCATCTTCCAATCAATTACAAAATAATCGCCACGATTGATCCGCTCGCCCCTTTCGAGTTCTTTCCGGCTACTTAGGTGGAAATTGCCGATATGCAGATTGTGTTCAGGACTGTCGATGTCATCGACCATGTCGTAGAATTCCACAGCGATGAAATCATCTTCGCCGCCTATAAGGGTTTTGCCTGCTCGGAATGGTTTCTTCCCTTGGGCGGGTAGCGCGGTCCCTTTCTTGACCAGCACCTCCAACTTATTTCGCTCATATCCCACTTGGCCAACTTGCACTTTGACTGCCAGCGTATAGGTCATCGGAACGCTCGCAGCACTCGCTTCCGCTCTTGTGATTACGATTTCTCGCGAAGCGTCTACAACGGCTTTGCCCTGTGGGTCGAAAACAGTGACCTTAAATCGATTTTCACCGTTTTTACGAACTTTCACATTGATACTAAGTGGGCCATCAATCGAAATTCTACCAGTTGAAGTTCCCTCCTCATCGAGAATTTCCACCTCATGGCCAATCGGCATTTCCGCAGTTGGTTTTATGCGGACTTTGGCTGCGTCACTTGAAACGCGTGACGTGAAGTCGAGAGCCAAAGACACTCTACCAGTCACCGCTTCCCTATGTTTGCCACTCTTCTGCGCCGAACTCTCACCGACCCATTCGCGGCTTTCTGCGAAAATCGCAGCGCCGGTTGCAACAGCGGTCATTGGGTCAAGACCGCATTCAACCTCAATTGCCAATTCAGCCCGCAGCATGTCTCGGATAATTGGCATTTTTGACGGGCCACCAATTGGAACAATTCTGGCAATATCCTCATTCTTGTACCCGTTGGCCGTAATGATCTTGCGGCACAAAGCAATCGAGTCGTCGATACGATCTCTGATCAGGTCAGTCATCTGATCCCTCGACAAGTCGATTGAGATGTATATTTCTTCCCCATCTTCATCGGTCATACGAACTTCGTCCTCCGTCGCGAAAATAGAAGCCGTCATAGACGCAGACAGCTGAATTTTCGCTTTTTCTGCCGCATGTTTACAGACCTCTGATAGACGGTTGTATTTTTTGCTTTTCTGAAAGTCAGCCGGGAGGTTGAAGGTTTGCGATAGCCATGGACGCACAATGCTATCAAAAATAATTCGGTCAAAATCGCGCCCGCCAAGCATGTTGATACCCTCATGGGCAATCACGTTGACAACGCCCGCAGTGCTCATGACCAAAGCTAAGTCAAACGTTCCGCCTCCTAGGTCATAGATCAAAAAGACCCCATCTTTCTGTTTGCTATGTGCGATGGCAGCCAGTGCAGCAGCAACTGGTTCCTGCAACAGGCTCACTTTGTCCAATCCAGCTAATCTCGCAGCGGCAATTGTGTCCTCGCTTTGCATTTGGTTGAATGCGGCGGGCGTTGTGATGACCACACCTTCGATTTCTTGACTGCCGGCTTCTGCCATTGCCTGACCAACCAACGCCTTAATGATCTCGGCACTGCATTCGACTGGAGTCCAAACCTGCCCAGCAAAGGGAACAGGGTTTTTTGTTCCCATCGACCGTTTGAACCCATGCGCAACATTCTGGGACGCAGAAAGTAAGCGATCATAGGCTGATTTGCCAATGAAGCGATGGCCTCGCTTATCCAGATAAATGACACTGGGCAGCACATCCGTGCCATCCGCTGTTTTGAAAAGTCGCAATGCTCCATCGATGTGACCGACTACAGCTGAGTTCGAAGTTCCGAGATCAATACCAAGATACATTGCCTATTCCTTTTCACTTTTCACTGGCTCAACAAGTACACGGCCCAACCGGATGACCTTCATATCTGCCATAACGGTCGGCTCCAGAGTTTTTGAGACTACGAGATCAACGTCATCTGTATAGTCCCCCGCATTGTCTGCAGAAGCGGCTAGACCCGTATGGAACCCTTCAGATTCAAAATCGATCAACCTGAAACCGAGTTGATCGACAAGCATGGACAATTGGCGATCTGAGAAGTTCAACTGGCCTTTCAAACGTCGGCTTTCGCCGTCTGGAAGCCGTTCAATAGCCTTCCTGGTCGCATTGGATAGCTTCCAAAATTCAACGCACAGCTGCGCAACTGCGTCAACGCTGAAAGCTGTTTGGGATGAGCTCACCATGATGAAAAAATCCTCCTTGCATCTGCTCGCAATTCAGTGGCTTTATCTTGCATCTCGCGCCGAACAGAGCTGAGATCGCCCCTCTGATATCGATAGTTTGAACAGCGCGCGTTGAGGTCATCGATGAGCCCATTGAACCGGTCGATTTGATAATTTGTGTTGGCCAATGTCCTAATTATTTCAAGTCTTTGCCCCTGAAAAACACAGTAACGAATTTGAGAGCGGTTGAGCGTAAAGCCTTGCCCTACTGGTGGCCTAGTCTCAACCGCAGCGGCTGGCGCGGCTGCAGGCGCTGGAGTTGGCGTGGCTACCCTTGGAGCAGCTGGCTGATAAGTCGAACGGTTAGATGGCTTGTCGGTTACCGCTTCTATCAATAACCACCCTAAAAGGACTACAATCGTTGCATAAAGTACCCAAGTAATAACTCTTTTGATTGCCAATACCAGATTTGCGAGCGCTGTTCCCAAATTCTCGCCCCATTCCCTCGGTTTAGGCTTCATGCCCATTTCCATAGGCTTAGGTTTGTTACCCATTTGCCTAAACTTGGGAATCACTGGTTCCAGCTTTGATTTTAACTGCAGCAATTCAGCCCGCTTAGAGTCACGCGCATACTTCAGCATTTCATCAATTATTCGAGACATAGCAGGAAAATTTCCTCTGCATTGCTCAAGCTCGTTCGACTTCCAGTTATAGTGAAGAACTGCCCTTTCCTCCTCAAGTTTTTCAATAAGCTCTTGCGAGGGCGATACGCCTTTATAGGCCAGCAAAGCATCGATAAGCCTAAATGCTGTCTCCGGGTCCTCTTTCTCATTGTTCAAATCAAGCGCGAGGTCACGGACAATAGAGAATGGTATCGACACGTCATCTATTGTTGATATTGCTGAGCTAAACGTTTCGAAAATTTCCGACAGTGCCCCTGACGCCGATTTCGAAAATCCGTTTCGTTTTAGCTCGCTGCCTATCTGATTCGGAATTAGTTTTGCAACGTGGCAAGCTGTAATTAGAGGTCTGACTAGTTTTTGCCGCTTGTTTTTCTTATCCATTGATTCCAGTTGCGCCACATCTGACTTCAAGACCTCGGCAACCGATTCAAGCTCGGGAAAGGTGCGCAAAAGTGCTTCTGACAATCGACGTGCTTCAGCAGTTTCACCGCGATTATTGTGTAACTCTAGGGAAAGAGAGCGCAGTTTTTCGTAGATTTTCTTTGATCGCCCTTCTTCATGACCTTGATGTTGTTCATAGACTTGAACCGGTTGGTTAACGTCATCCCATCGAACAAGTAGGTCGGAAGCTGCGGTTACCAGCACACTTAGATCAACGCCATCTTTCTCGGCATCCGAAATGACCTTGTCGATTTCATCGCTAATGCGGACTAGGTCCCGTTCGCTCAAGGTATCATAGTGGCGAACGAATTGCTCCAAGAACGAACTCGAAGGGTGCCTTCTCAACTCGGCTTCGACTATCCTGTCCATGACTTCGCCGGGCCGATCAAGAGTCCAAATTCCAAACGCTGCGGTTCTGGCGTGCAGTTTTTCAAGATCCTTTAAAGCGTCACGCATCTGATGCGCTCCAGCACCGGGAAATCCAGCGCTCAGACGGTTTTCGTTGACGAAAGTGAGAATGGTCGCCTGATCTACTTCGTCCCAAGCGGCCACCAGAGCATGAAACAGGCTGTCGTTGACATTTCCCGTGCCAGAAAAATGCGCCAAGAAATTCGCTTTGGCCAGTTCTGGAGCGTGCTTCGAAGACTCAATAAGTGCAGCAAGATCACCTGAAGTGATCAGGCTCAGGACATTAGATATTTGAGCTTGGCTCAGTTCAGGCAGCCATGAAATTTCTTGTTCCAGTCGGGCATTTGGAGCCAAGAGGCTTTGCTGGGCGCTTTGGATTTGTTCTGGCTCAAATACCCCATCAAACTCTGCATCATCAACGAGTTCGGCAATATCTGATCGACTAGAATCGTAGCCTGCTTTCAAAACATGAAACGCGTTCTTAGTAAGTTCGAAACGTCCGTCATTCATCAATAATTACTCAAATCGAGGTTGGAATGAAAATTATGCTTGCACATGGGCATCGCACTGCCAAGGGCAGAGTTCAAATCTCTTGTTTATTCAGTTTGGTATGAAGGTCCGCTATGACCCTTGCGGTCAGCTCATTATGCACCCGCAGCATAGGTCCATCCACCGGATACGTAGGTACAGGGCGGTCGGGACCAAGTTTTCCTCGCCCCTCAAGGCAACGCGCCCACATACCCGCGCTGATACCCCCTCACCATGTCTCGCGGTTCATGCGGAGCGATCACCTCGACTCGGATCACGGCAAGACATCAACATCGCCACGCCGCACCTTTTCCAGCATTGTACGCAACTCTGGCGGATCCAGCACCTCGACCGTCCTGCCCCATGAGACCAGGTGCCAAGCCATCTCCACCCATCCGCTTGCGCTGAACTCAACCAGCAGGCCGCCATCTGGCATGTCCGTCATCACCTGGTTTGGGTGGAACCGGAAGTCGCGCGCCACAGGCGCTGCGCTGGGCGCAAATAGCCAACGAACGGGGCCGTGCTCGGCCTCAGAGAAGAACGAGCCAAAAGACTGGCCGCAGTGGGCGTTGATGCAGAAGTCCGGATCGCGCACGTAGCCCAGCCCCGTCAAAGCCATTTCGCTGATCCGATCAAATCGATACTGACGCATCCGCCGTTCCGGCGTCGTCTCGCGCGCCACAAGATAATGCCGGGTGCCAAGGATGACGCCGTAGGGTTCCACAACCCGCTCGCGGGGTGCAGCATCGCGCGCGCTCCGGTAAGTCATGCGGATAGACATCGGCGCGAGGAAAGCCTCGAACAATAGCTTCAGATAATGCGGTGATGCCTGACTTGCCGGCCCGGGGCGGCAGGCGAAGCCATTCGCCTCGAGCATGACCTCGGAGCTCACTTCAGCCGATCGCGCTTGTGGCAGCGACGCAGACGCCAGAAGCCGGTCGCGCAGCTCAATGAGTGATTTGACCTCAATCACAGCCCCGTCACGCTCGGCCCGCCGAATCGCCAGATCCAGCGCAGCAAGTTCACTGTCGCGAACCCCACGGTGGCGAATATAATCGACATCACGAAGGGACCACCAACGGCGGCGTTCGCCATCCGTGGCAATATCAATCCGGGGGAACACGTCCTCGAGCGCACGGGCCATCCGTCGCGCCGTCCGCTCATTGACGGCGAACTCTTCCATGATGTCGCGCAAGCTCACGCCGCGGTAACGCGCCTTGGCCATTTCGGCCAGCCGGTACAGGTCCCGCGCCTTGGCGAATGACATGGTAAATATTCTCTCCCTGATTGCGCACGGGGTAAGCAACTTACCCCCTGGGGAGAGTAAACCGATCCCGCGCCAATGCCGAATCGAAAAATCACGCGGTTTCTGTGATTTCGCCGATCAGCAACGACGCTAAATGTTAATCACCCGTCGCCTGGCTCGATCCAGCTGACGGTCTTGGAAGAAGGATTTAAGGATGGGGCTGCCACAACGAGTATTTTACCCTGTTCACGAGACCGCTGCGCGCTGGGGCTGCACGGTTTCCGACATCGCTGGCTGGGCTGCGATGGGTGCGCTGAAGATCGTCACGGGCATTCCGCCCATCGACTGTGGCGAAGCGCGGATCGCCGGACTGGTGCAGATCGAGCCCACGGATATCCTGCCTATGTTCAGGCGCTGCGGGACCGGTCCGCATGAGGCACATTTGCTTCGCGTGCGCCCCCTTGAAACGGAAGACTGGCTTTACATCACCGCGCCCGAGGAAGGCGTGCTGGTCTCGATCAGTGATCTGGTGATCCTGGGGCAGGAAGTACAGCGCTTTGAAGATGCCAACAATCTCTTCGGTCGTGTCGCCGAAGGCGCTGGGCTTGGCGACGATGGGGACTACGATTGGCCCGGAATGGGTGTTGAGATCACGCGCCGGGTGTTCGAAGAAGGCTTGCCTAAATCCCAGGCCGAGTGGATCAGAGAATTACAGGACTGGTTCGCCTCGCAGTCGGAAACCGGGGAGTTTCCGGACGAGCGTTCAATCAGGCGGCGATTGGCTCCGATCCTCAAAGCCTTAAAATTCAAGAGCCCGAAACGGTAAGATGTTTCGCGCCAGGGTGCCGGCCAGCCCGTGATAGCGGGCTGGCACCAGCAGCGGGCGGATCTGCGTCATGAACCAACCGTGGCTTCGGCTTGAAGGCGCTGGCCACGGCATCGACGCCCGCGCGCAACGGCGAATCCATCAAATGGGCATAGCGCTGGGTGGTCTGCATCTGGCTGTGGCCCAGTAACTTGCCGATCATCTCAAGCGAGGCACCGCCACTGACCAGCAGCGAGGCGAAGGTGTGGCGCAGATCGTGGATCCGAACATCCTCGATGCCCACCTCTTTCTGGATGCGCCTCCAAAACCGGCGAATCTCCAGCACGGGCTGGCCGGGGATATCGCCGGGAAAGAGCCATGGGGATCCTTTGATCACCGCGAGGCGACGCTGGCGCACGATAGCCGCCGCCTCGTCGGAGATTGGCACGCGGTGGACGCGGCGCTGCTTGGTCGTCATGGCGGGCTTGGTCCAGCTCAGATGTTCGAGGTTAAAATCCTCGAACCGTGCCTGCCGCACTTCCCCCACCCGGGCACCGGTCAACATGCAGAGCCGAATGATCCCGGCTGCGCGGTCGTCCTCTGCCGCATCCAGCGCCATCGCCAGGCCCGCGATTTCTTCTTGCGAGAGATACCGCTCGCGCGGCGTTTCCATCCGGCGGCGAAACCCCGTCGCGGGATTGTCGTCACGCCATCCCCATTTGACAGCATAGGAGAACATCTTACGAACGACCTCGCCGACACGGTTGGCGCGAACCGGTGTGGGTTTGGCCCCCTTGAGCTTGCGGGCCCGGCTGTTGGATTTTTGCTTTGACGGTCGTGCGCGTCCTTCGGCGACATTGTTCAAAAGCAGTTCGACATCATAGGACGAGACCTCGGTCACCAGCATGGTGCCCCAAGTCGGATCAATGAACTTCTCCATCATCGAGCGCTGATCAGCAGCGTTCAGAGCCGCCAAATGCGGCAGATGCATCTCGACGTAGCGCTTGACCAGATCACTGATGCGCGGTGCCTCGCGCTTCGCGTCACGCGTCGCCAGCGGGTCACCGCCCGCATCAATCTCGCGGCGCAGTGTTTTGGCACGCTCCCGTGCGGCAGTCACGCCCCATTCCGGCCAGCGTGCAAAGGTCATTCTGCGCTGCCGCCCGGCGTAGCGATAATCGAGCGTGAAGGCCCGTCCGCCGCCGCGGTAAACGCAAACGGCAAAACCGCGCACCTCGGTATCAAAAATCTGGTAGTCCCGCCCTTCGGCAGGCTCGGCGTCGCGAAGGACCTTCTCGCTCAGCTTCAGTCGGTTCACCATGCAAAAACCTCTCTCCTGGCCCTGTCATGACGCGTAGTTCCGGCCTGGCATCAAGCAAAGCATGGCCCTGAGGGTGGCAGGGAGGCACGGGGTGGCACGACGGAGACAGGTTGCGTGCCACCCCTTATTTTATTGGGAATCTGCGCGCTGGGCCGGTTTCCGACCAAGGCGGCACCCGACGTCGCCGGTCATTATATCCACCCAAAGGCACCCCTGATGACCCGAATCACGGTCACGAAGCCAGAAAAGATGGAAAATCTTCAATAAAATATGGGGGTGGCACGCGTTTATGCACGTTGCCACCCCCAGTTTGATCGCGAATGCGCGCGAAAGCCCGCGAATACACCTATTTGCGCAGGAATACGCGCGAGCACGCGGCGGACCATTTTGCTGCACTGCGGCAACGACTGTGGTCGCCGGACCAGAACCCGCCGAAAAGCCAATAAAACAAGGGGTGGCACGGGGGTGGCGAGTTTCGTGCCACCCCGTGCCTCCCTGCCACCCCCAGCGATATGCGTGATTGGACCCAGCATTTGCCCACGTTCGGGCTCTCACACTGGAGACTTCACATGCAGGAACTCACGAACGCCAAAGGGGGCAGGGACACGTCGCGCGCTTTGCTGAGCGGTTGGATCAGCCGGTCCGATCTTGCCCAGGAACTCGAGGTAACCGAAGGCACCTTGCGGCGCTGGGCCGCCGAGCGCTGGGGGCCGCCTTGCATTCGCGCGGGTCGGAAAATCTATTATCGCCGCAGCGCCGTTGTCGAATGGCTGGAAGACCAAGAAGTGGCAGACCAGCGCCGCGCACGCCGGGGAGGCCGTCGATGAGCATCCCCCTGCCCTTCCGCAAGCGCAGCGCCCGCGATCAGGTGCGCCGGGATTGGATCGACGAGCGACGGCTTGAGGCACGCATCGTTGTGGCCGATGTTGTGAACCATTCCGACCACCTGCTGCGGCTCGCGTGCAACGTGCTGGTCCAGCATGGGGAGACGCCTGCCGAGCGTGAAGACGCCCGGATCCTGTTGGTCGTCCTTGATGCTAAATCACCCGGGCGCGCCAATCATAATCGATCAGATCGGGAGGGTCGGTCATGAAGCAGCGCGGCACACCCGAGGCCGATCTGCAGCGCGCTGTGGTGCAGGCCCTGCGCTTCGCCCTGCCCAAGGGGACAATCATTCATCACTGCCCCAACGAGGTAACCGAGGCAGGCCCACGCGGCGCAAAACGCCAGGCGATCCTTGTCGGCATGGGCGTCCATCCGGGCTTTGCCGATTTGCTCGTACTTTGTGATGGTCGCGTGCTGTTCCTCGGGCTGAAATCCCCCAAGGGCCGGCTCAGCCCGGCGCAGGAGGCGTTTCGCGATGCCGTGCTGG
>TARA_R110002111_G_scaffold39844_4_pt1 | contig 13922 bp, 9 predicted proteins | sample TARA_R110002111 | Tara Oceans TARA_R110002111 (sample SAMEA4397363) | marine metagenome | biome: Polar Biome; feature: [ZZZ] marine water layer (ENVO:01000295); material: water (ENVO:00002006), including particulate matter (ENVO:01000060) such as... | depth 199 m | reverse complement strand
AACGGCAATGGCGACGTAAGCTCAGAGCTCGCGAAGCTCAGCATGATTGGCCGCACACTGGAAGACCAACTCTACGCCTTCAGCGATTTCAAGAGCGAAAAACCGGCAGCGCGTAAACTCAGCAAAATTCTGGTGGCCGCTTCAGACACTGGCAAAGCCCAAAAAGAAGCGTTCAACCTGGGCCTGGCGACGGGCCGTGGCATGAATTACACCCGCGATCTGGGCAACATGCCACCGAACATCTGTCACCCCATGTGGCTGGCCGAACAAGCCGTTAAAATGGCGGCCGACCACGATTGTATCAAGGCCGAAATTCTTGATGAAAAACAGATGAAAAAACTGGGCATGAATTCCCTTCTGGCCGTTGGCCAAGGCAGCACTCAGCCACCCCGCCTGATTGTCATGGAATACCGCGGGGGCAAAGCAAAAGACAAGCCCCATGTTCTTGTGGGTAAAGGCATCACCTTCGACACCGGCGGCATCAGTCTCAAGCCGGGCGCTGGTATGGATGAAATGAAATACGACATGGGCGGATCTGCAGCCGTATTCGGTGCCATGCAGGTGCTTGCGGAGATCCAACCGGAAATCAACGTGGTTGCCGTTATCGCTGCCGCTGAAAACATGCCGGATGGCAACGCCGCCCGCCCAGGCGACATTGTGACCACCATGTCAGGCCAGACCGTTGAAATCCTCAATACAGACGCCGAGGGCCGCCTGGTACTGTGCGACGCCCTCACCTACGTGAAGAAATTCGACCCGGAAGTGGTGATCGACCTGGCCACCCTCACTGGCGCCTGCATTATTGCCCTTGGCCACGAGGCTACCGGTCTGCTGGCAAACAACGACGAACTGGCCAACGAATTGCTGGCCGCCGGCGATCGCGCGAGCGACAAAGCCTGGCGCCTGCCACTCTGGGACGATTACCAGAGCCTGTTGGACAGCAACTTTGCCGACATGGCTAACATCGGCGGTCGCTCGGCAGGCACCATTACCGCAGCCTGCTTCCTGTCGCGCTTCACAAAAGAATACCGCTGGGCTCACCTGGACATCGCCGGCACCGCCTGGCACTCCGGCAAAGCCAAAGGCTCCTCCGGCCGCCCGGTTCCCCTGCTGGTCGATTACCTGATGTCCCATGCCGGAAAATAATGGAAAGTAATGGAAAGTAATGGGAAATGATGAAAGGTAATCCGGCAACACAAACCGGCAGCGCTGCTGCCGGTGACGCCCGGCAGGCGGCGGGACAGGATGATAAAAACCAGCGCTACTGGTTCCATATTCTCCTGCAAGACACCCCTGCCGCCCGCAACCTGCACGCGATCAAGCTTGTAAACAAAGCCTGGGAACAGGGCGACCGGGTGTGCATCGTATGTGACACCGCCCAACAGGCCGATGAGCTGGACGAACTGCTCTGGAACTTCAGCCCGGACGCGTTCATCCCTCACAGCATCGTGCCCGACTCTGCTGCAGCCTGCACCGACCCCGTCGGCATTCTGCTCTGCCCACCTGTGGCAGAAGAATGGGATACCGTCATCATCCTCTCGGCGACTCTTCCGGCGAACGCAGACCGGTTCAAGCGTCTAGCTCTGGTAGCCCAAAACGATCCCACCGTTCTTAACCAGGCCCGGACACATTTCAAGCAACTCAGAGCATTGGGGATAGAGCCCAGGGTTCACGACCAAAGAAAACGCTAAAGCAACCTTGGAGCATGCACGCAAGTGAGGGAGAGCTTTCCAAAACACGCTACGAGCACATCCATGTGCGCTTGTTTCAGGCCATCCATGGCCTTCAACAGTTTTGGAAAGCTCTCCCTCACTCACGTGCTCCAAATTTTTACTTTGCTTTATCGGATGCGCCCAAACATGCAAGCGCAGCAAAGACGGTCTGGCCAAAACCGTTGAGGGCCATGGACGGCCCGAAACGAGTCTACAGGGACGTACTCGGAGGCGTGTTTTGGCCAGACCGTCTTTGCTGTGCTCACCACCCAAGGTTCGCCCGATAGCAAGCGACCATGTATAATCGAGCGTTTCAATTTCCCCCTGTGAATCAACCAAACGGTCATCAGCAAAAACCCATGGAAAAAACCTACCAGCCAGAAAACATTGAGCGCCAGTGGTACGAAAACTGGGAATCCAAAGGTTACTTCCGCCCCAGCGGAGAGGGCGAGTCTTACAGCATCGCTATCCCACCACCCAATGTGACCGGCAGCCTGCACATGGGCCACGCCTTCCAGCACACCATCATGGACACCCTCACCCGCTACAAGCGCATGCAGGGCCACAACACCCTGTGGCAAGTGGGCAGTGACCATGCAGGTATCGCCACCCAAATGGTGGTTGAGCGCAAACTGGCTGCAGAAGAAGGCAAAACCCGCCACGACCTTGGCCGTGAAGATTTCATCAAACGCATCTGGGAATGGAAGGAAGAGTCCGGCGGCACCATTACCGGCCAAATGCGTCGCTTGGGGAACTCAGTAGATTGGAACACCGAACGTTTCACCATGGACGACGGCTTCTACAAGGCCGTGCAGGAAGTGTTTATCCGCCTGTACGAAGATGGCCTGGTATACCGTGGCAAGCGCCTGGTGAACTGGGACCCGAAGCTGCACACCGCCATTTCCGACCTGGAAGTTGAGAACAGGGAAGAAAAGGGCTTTTTCTGGCACCTGCGTTATCCGCTGGCCGACGGCGCCACCACGCAAGATGGCAAAGACTACCTGGTCGTCGCCACTACCCGCCCGGAAACCATGCTGGGCGATGCTGCCGTGGCTGTGCATCCGGACGACGAGCGCTACCAGCACCTGATTGGCAAATTTGTAATTCTGCCGCTGGTGAACCGCCGCATTCCGGTGATTGCCGACCACCATGCTGATCCGGAAAAGGGCTCTGGCTGTGTGAAGATTACCCCGGCTCACGATTTCAATGACTACGCCGTGGGCAAGCGCAACAACCTGCCGATGATGAACGTGCTGACTCAGGACGCTAATATTCGTGAGCAGGCCGAAGTGTTTAACAGCGACGGCACTGAAAACACCGAACTGGATGGCGCTCTGCCCGCAGCGTACGCCGGCCTGACCCGGGAAAATGCCCGAAAGCAGATCGTAGCCGACATGGAAGCTGCCGGTCTGGTTCAGCAAGTGGAAGATCACGTACTGAGCGTCCCCCGTGGCGACCGCTCCGGGCTGATCATTGAGCCGATGCTGACTGACCAATGGTTTGCCGATGCCAAAACCCTGGCCAAGCCAGCTATTGAAGCCGTTGAAGACGGCCGTATCCAGTTTGTGCCCAAGCAGTACGAGAACATGTATTTCTCCTGGATGCGCGACATTCAGGATTGGTGTATTTCCCGCCAGCTTTGGTGGGGCCACCGCATTCCGGCCTGGTACGACACGGAAGGTAATATCTACGTAGGCCGCAGTGAAGACGAAGTCCGCCAGAAGCACAATCTGGCGCCGGGCTTTGTCTTGAAGCAGGACGACGACGTACTGGACACCTGGTTCAGCTCTGCCTTGTGGACATTCGGCACTCTGGGCTGGCCAGAGATCACCGAGCGCCTGAAAACCTTCCATCCCACGGATGTTCTGGTTACTGGTTTTGACATTATTTTCTTCTGGGTTGCCCGGATGATCATGATGACCATGCACTTCATGAAAAACGAAGACGGCACGCCCCAGGTTCCGTTCAAGACGGTGTATGTAACTGGCCTGATACGCGACGAGCATGGCGACAAGATGTCCAAATCCAAGGGTAACGTGATTGACCCGCTGGATATGATTGATGGTATCGACCTGGCCCCGCTGCTGGAGAAACGCACCGGCAACATGATGCAGCCCAAGCTGGCGAAGAAAATTGCCAAGCAAACCGAAAAAGAATTTCCTGAAGGCATTTCTGCCCACGGCACCGACGCCCTGCGCTTCACCCTGGCGGCCATGGCCACCACTGGTCGTGATATCAACTGGGATATGAAGCGCCTGGAAGGCTACCGCAACTTCTGCAACAAACTCTGGAACGCTGCCCGTTACGTGCTGATGAACACCGAAGGTGAAGACTGCGGCGCAAATGGCGAAGCGGTGGAGTTGTCACTGGCTGATCGCTGGATCATCAGCGCCTTGCAGCAGTGCGAGCAGGATGTAACCCGCCATCTGGATCAGTATCGTTTCGACCTGGCGTCCCACGCTTTGTACGAGTTCATCTGGAACGAATACTGTGACTGGTATCTTGAGCTTTCCAAGCCTTCCCTGGGCGACGACAACGCCAGCGCCGAAGCCAAACGCGGTACACGCCGCACACTGGTTCGCGTGCTGGAGACCGTTTTGCGTCTGGCGCATCCGATCATGCCGTTTATCACGGAAGAAATCTGGCAGCGCATTGCGCCGTTGGCAGGCAAGTCCGGTGACAGTATCATGCTGCAGCCATTCCCGCAGGTGGACGCCAGCAAACACGATGCTAAAGCCGTCGAAGACATTGAATGGCTGAAAGGTGTGATTGTGGCCGTGCGCAACATACGCGGCGAGATGAACATTTCCCCGGCCAGGAAGATTCCGGTTCTGTTCCGTGGCAACAGCGCGGAAGGTCAGCGCCGGATGAACGAGAACCGTCAGTTCCTGAGCTCGCTGGCCAAGCTGGAAAGTCTGGAGTGGTTTGAGGGTGAGAATGCGCCCATGTGCGCCACTCAGTTGGTTGGCGATATGGAAGTGTTGGTGCCTATGGCCGGGCTGATCGATAAGGATGCGGAGCTGAAGCGCCTGGATAAGGAGCTTGAACGTCTGCAGAAAGAGATCGGGCGCCTGGAAGGCAAGCTGGGTAATGAGAAATTCACCGCCAAGGCGCCGGCTGAGGTCGTTGCCAAGGAGCAGGAGAAGCTGGCGGAGGTTCAGGGTAATCTGAGCCGGCTGCAGCAACAGCGCGCAGACATTGAGGCCATGTAGTTATGATGGCTGCGGGTGAGCGTTCCGGGGGTGGCGGGTTGATTGCCATTCTTGGAGCGGGTTCTGTGGGGCGGCTTTGGGCCGCCCTTTTGCCGTCTGAGCATTGTGCTTTTTTGCCTCGCCTGTCTATTGATGCATCCGAGCATGAATTTGAACCTCGGAGGAGCTTCAGCCGTCAGGAAGTCTCTCCCGAAACACGCTGTGAATACGTCCTTGTACGCTCTGCTCCGCCCTTTGGCGCTAATGCTCCTGCGTCGCGCCAAAGGTCCAGGGCAAGCCGTCCATGGCTTGCCCGTGAAGTGCTTCGCACTTCACCCATGGCTCCGCAAGGTTTCGGGAGAGACTTCCTGACGGCTTCGCCGGACCCCGAAGATAACCGCTCTTCCGTTAGCCTTCCATGGCTTCGCTCCGCCGAGAGTGTGAGACTAATACTTGTGACCACGAAGGCGGGAGATACGCTTGCAGCTTTGAATGACTGGCTACCTCACATTCCGGGCGATACGCCCGTTGTTTTGTTTCAGAACGGCTTAGGTAGCCAGCAAACAGTTGCTGAGCACTGGCCAGAACGGCCGATTTTGGCGGCCAGCACTACTGAAGGTGCAAATAGACCTTCGCCAGATGTACTGGTTCATGCAGGGGCTGGCGATACCTGGGTAGGCGCGCTTACGACTTCTGCCGCCGATCACATGCCAAGTGTTGTTCAACAGTTGGCTGAGACCGGCTTGAGGGTTCATGCTGAGGAGAACATTCTGCAGCGGCTTTGGCAGAAGCTGGTGATCAATGCGGGGATCAATCCGTTTACTGCTCTGCTCAACTGCCCTAACGGTGACATTCTGAGCTCAACTCTTTATCAACAGAATATTGACGGGCTTTGCGCGGAGATATCTCTTTTGCTTCACGCGGAAACCTCGATGGCTATTGCACCGGGGGTGCTTCGGGAGCAAATTGAAACGGTGGCGAGAAATACCGCCAGCAATACTTCGTCCATGCGCGCGGATGTTATGGCAGGGCGTAAAACCGAGATTGATTTTATCAATGGCTATCTTGTGCAATGTGGAGAGCGCCATGGCATTGCCACGCCGGTAAACCAAATGTTGACCAACCGAGTACAAGGCCTGTAACACTTTTAACAAATCAGCTTTTAACAATCAGGAGCACCCTCATGGGCAATCGCCTTTCCAAGATTTACACCCGAACTGGTGACGACGGCACTACGGGCCTCGCCGATGGTAATCGTATTGCCAAAAATGCTCAGCGTGTTGAGGCGATGGGCATGGCCGATGAGCTGAACTGCCATATTGGTCTGCTGATTGAAACTCTGGACAACGATGATGAGATGCTGGAATCCTTGCGCCGCATTCAGCATCACCTGTTCGATCTTGGCGGTGAGTTTGCAATTCCCGGCAGTCAGGCAATCAACGATGAGCACATCAGTTGGCTGGAGAATCTGCTGGACGAGATGAACGAGCCATTACCGCCCCTGAAGAACTTCATTCTTCCCGGTGGAAGCCCTGCAGCAGCTCAATGCCACCTGGCACGCGCTGTTTGCCGCCGCACCGAGCGCGTAGTGGTTGCCCTCAGTCATGAAGATTCTATCAACCTGCTGGCGCGCCAGTACCTCAACCGTTTATCAGACCTGCTATTTGTAGCATCAAGGGTGTTAGCGCGCCGTGAAGGCGCTGAAGAGATTTTATGGGATCAGAAGAAGTCGGGCATTTAGCCCGGCTTCAGACTTTAAACGCCTCAACGAGCTTTTGCAGAGAAGCGGTCAACTCCGACATTTGTCGGGATGAGGCCAGTGTTTCCTCAGCGTTAGCCGCAGTGGATGTACCCAACTCACCGATGTGAGCAACGCTGACGTTCACGTCTTTCGACACTGCAGACTGCTCTTCCGCTGCCTGGGCAATCTGGTGGCTCATATCCACGATTACCGAGATACCATTGGCAATCCGGGTCAATGCTTCCGTTACTTCTCCGGATTTCTGAACGGTTGCCTGTGTCACATCCCGGCTGTTGGTCATGGCCGCTACAGCATCCTTCACGCCGCTCTGAAGCCGTGAAATCATGCCTTCGATTTCTTCGGTGGACTTGTGGGTGCGCTGGGACAAAGAGCGCACCTCATCAGCAACGACCGCAAAACCACGGCCGTGCTCGCCCGCTCGCGCTGCTTCAATAGCTGCGTTCAACGCCAGAAGATTGGTCTGGCCGGCTATCGCCTTGATTTCCACCAAAACCTGACTGATGTTGTCGCTGTCTGCACTAACCCGGTTGATGACCCCCACCGCACCGGAAATTTCAGTCGCCAACCGGTTGATGGTTTCCACGGTATCCGAAACAACGCCGCGCCCGGTCTCTGTATCCTGTTCAGCTGCTGTAGCGCTGTCTGCAACCCGGTGAGCACTCTCTGTGACTTCATTCACAGCCTCAACCATTTGACTCATGGCTTCATTGATCTGGCCACTCTCTGCCATCTGGCGCGCCACCGCTTCGCTGTTGGCGGCAGCCGTATCCTTGACTCGCGCAGCTTGCTGATCAACCTCAGAAGTTGTCTGGCCTACAGAGCGTATCAGGTCGGCCATTCGATCCGTCATGTTATTGAACTCACCGGTCAACTCGCCGAGTTCATCGCGGTTATCAAGTGAAATCCGGGTGGTCATATCCCCTGCAGCTACCTTGCGCGCCGCTTCACTGAACCGGTTGATCGCTGTGCGCACAGACATGAAGAAACCAACATAGAGATACACCACGATCAGCAGAACCACGATCAGTGCCACCACGATCAGGCGACGCTGGCTCACTTCCTGCTGCAGACGGGCATTCAAGTTGGCCTCAATCACATCAAACGCTGCAGCTTTCAGCACTCCGTAACCCGCCAGCTGCGCAGAAACAAGCGAGTCATATTCCTGCCAGGACAGCTCCAGGCGCATGGGGGTAATAATATTCACATCAAGCAGTTGGCGAACGTTCAGCAGACTCTCATCAACCTGCTGCAACGCATCATCTGCCTTGGAAGCCAGGGCCGGAGAGGCGTTTGCAGCAATAGTCAGTGCTGGCGAAAGCAACGAACTGCGATTTGTAAGGCGGTCATAGATTTCATTGAAGGTTTCGCTCAGCGCATAGCCAACCTGCCCTTCAACCAACGCGTAGAAACCGTACGAGCGAGCCTGCCCGATAACACTGCGGGCATCCGGCACGGTTTCACGTATCAGCCCGAGAACAAGCTGGTTTTCTCTCGATACACCCTGGCCCAGCCCGGATGTTTCTATAGTGGCGGGGAGAAGCGCCAGGACCTTTTGGACAAACTCCTGATAGTACTTGAACTGGGGATCAAAATTGGTCTGATAGTTGTCATCTGCACGGAGGGTCAGCCAGTCAGCGTGAAGGGCCTCAACCTGGTCTGCCCAGGCGCCAGACGAATCAAATGAGCGTGGCTGTGCCGCCAGGCTCTCAAGAATGGAATTAATATTTTCCGCCGCATCATCGGAGCGAGCCATAATAGCGCTTTCGTTTTTGGTCACCGCAGGCGCACGATAATCCCGATAGTCCATCGAGGCGTCTACCAGGCGATCAATCTGGCGCAATTGCTCCAGACCTTCGACACTGCGAGTCATAGTCTCAACCGAGCGGTTGAGCTCAGTCATCACGAGCCAGGACAACCCACCAATCGGCAAAAGGAACAGAATGCTGATAAGACTGAACTTGTACAGCATTGGCAGTCGATTCATCAATGCGACTGCTGGATTAATGAGTTGCTTCACATTGACCTCCTTTTTAAAGCACAAACACTGAACTCACGTTCTTTTTTTGTTAACGCCCGAACACCTGAAAACTTGAGCGCTATCTTTCGCTGTCTGCACCTTCATACAATTCCTGCGATAACCAGCAACGCCAGTACGCAGATCCACACCAGCATACTCCGGTTCAACAAGTCCCTCACCGCACTCAGGCTACGTCCGCCAAAACTGGCCCATTCGTCCGGGTGAACGCGGGAAAAGCGGGCCGGATCAAGCGCATATCCGGTTAACGACCCATTGGCAGAGATCATGAGCACTTCTGAAGTTTTTTTCGTGATTCCGAGAATCACTGCCTTGGCGTCGCCCAACCATCCCGACAGGTCACCCGCAATTCCAAAGGTGATTGAAAGCAGCCTGACCGGTACCCAGCTAATCCACTCGCAGGCTTTGAGGTACCTTGGCCTTGCCGCGGCTTGAGGCCATTGCTCTGCCAGAGCCACCAGACCCCGCACAAATATCGCCAGGCCAATACCACCCACGACATACCAGAATGCAATAAGGAAAAAACGTTGAAAGACCGCCAGCATCAGTGCTCGGGATAACGAGAGGTGCATAACCTCGGGTGATACTGCCGCACCGCGCTCTGCAGCTGGCAGACGCTCCTGAATATGGTGCCAGGCCGCCTGCATGTCACCCTTGTGCCAAGCACTGCCATAGACCTCAACAGACTGCCGCCAGCCGGGCATACCCATCATCAGAACGAGAACAAAAATTTCGAGAGGGTAAGCAGCAATTCGCCAGCCGTAGAGCGACAGGATATATACACAAAGAGCTGCCAGCAGTGCAGGCAGCGCTACCAGGACCAAACCAGCCATAATGCCGGATTCACGGCCAGCTTTAACGACGCTGCCCTTATGAAACCAGCGACGCCAGAGTGCATCACTGGAAACCGCATTGAGGCCGTCAAGCCGCCTGCGCACAAGGTAGGCAATCAGAAACACCACCAGAATCATTCAGAAGCTCCCTTGTGGGCCAGTTTTTCACAATGCCCGGCAGACTGCGCTGTCTGCAATGAAGCCCGGAAACCATGCCAGTCAAACGCTGGTCCGGGGTCAGTCTTGCGGCCGGGCGCGATGTCGCAATGCCCGGTAATCCGATCGCTGGTAATGGCCGGCCACGCCGAGCTGATCACCGTCGCAAGCTCTGCCAGCGACCGATACTGCTCGGGTGTATAGGGCACGTCATCCGCCCCCTCAAGCTCAATTCCAATGGAGAAATCATTACACTCCTCAACACCCTTAAAACAGGAGCGTCCAGCGTGCCAGGCCCGTTCCAGAAGGCTGACAAACTGCACAACGGCGCCATCCCGCCTGATCAGAGCATGGGCGGAAACACGCATTTCGGCAATCGTTGAAAAGTATGGGTGCTCAGCTGGATTCAAACAGTTCGTAAAAAAGTCTTCAATGTAGCGTCCACCAAACTGCCCAGGAGGAAGGCTGATGTTATGCACTACCAGGAGGCTTATAGCCGCGCTTTCGGGGCGGGAGCCGTAGTTCGGCGACGGGCACCAGCGGGCAGATGAAAGGCGCCCGGTTTCGCGGAGAGTTTTTATGTCTTCGCCATAAACGGTTGCGCCAGAGTGATCAAAGGCTGAGTGGGGCAAGATGAATCCACAATTATCAGAGCATTACACTGTGACTGGATTGAATCACAAAGTAAGGCCTGTTACCACGGATCAATCCTTGCGGCTGCTACGCAGGTTATCGATGATGGACTCAAGCGCCCTGTCAAAGATCAGCCCGTCATCAAGCATGCTGACGGCACCGCTCGCCATGGCGGCAGCCAGCTCCTGACGCCGATACTCAGCGACCTTGGCGCCACTGCGATTGACAAAGATGTACTTGCCCGTAGCTCTTATAAATGCTGCCAGCTTGCAACGGACTCTGGTGCCGTCGCGGGTGAATTCAACCCAGGCGCCAACACGAAGACTGTCTGTCTGATCCAGCCATTGACGGGAAACCACTTCTGCCTCGTCTGGAGCAGGCGCAAACTCGCCGGGCTCCAAAAGCACCTGGGGCTCAATCTCAGCTTCACCGGGTCCGGACACTGCTGTATGCGGGCCTCTGGTAACCGGTTCTGCAACCTCTGGCTCCAGCCTTACTTCGGGCGCTGCTAGTGCTTCCGGTATCGGCTCATCTTTGGTCTCCGAAGGCCCTGGCCGGGATGGTGCAGTCGCCAGGCGCTGGAATACGTCAACGTGCGCCAACTCCAGATCACGAACCGCTGTATCAGTTGCAAACGGGTCCCAGGAAATTTCCTGAAGCGCCACGCGAAAGTCGTCAACAATAGCCGGGATCGCTCTGAGAAGTGCACTTCGGGTTGTGTCATCAACCGGCTGCGGATCGACACTCCACACGAGATGGCCAGTCAGTTCACGGGCATCGGCCCAGCGTTCGCCGTCTTCACCCTCCCGCAATACGACCCACTGAAGGTACTTTGTCCAGGCTTCGTTCAGCATCTCGAGAACGGGCTCCGGAATGTCCCTATCGGACGAAAGATCCGTCACCAGTGATTCGGCCACATGACATGCCCGTTCCTGGCGCGCCCTGCCTTCCTCCGCGTCCCGAAGACGCTGCTCTACCAACTCCCGCCGACGGCGATCAAGATCCGTAAAATGACTAAAGTCTTTCAGCAGCTCATCGAACAGTGACACATTATTCGTGAACTCGCTCAGCACCCGGTCCACGACCGACTCAATTTTTTCACGCAGTGGATCGCGCTGACCAAGACGCTTCTCACTCCAGCCAATAGCAGAAAGCGCCAATTCATTCAGTAACTTGCGAACAGGATGGCCGCCGCGGTTGAAAAAATTCTTGTCGCTCAATGCAACTTTTAACACCGGTATCTGCAACCTGCCAATGAGCGCCTTCATCACAGGGTGCAACTGCCGGTCTTCCAGAATAAAGTCGAACAGCATGGACACCAGGTTGATAACATCGTTGTCCACTTGGCCGATGCTGGCTGTCTGGCCATCGGCGGCCTTGAGAACAGACTGTAACTGCTGATCGAGAGTAGGAACTTCAACACCGCCCCACTGGCCACTGGCTACCTGCGCTTCGCTGAGACGGGCCATCAACCTTTCAGTATCAAGATAAGCCTCTCCTGCAGCGCCAGGCCCGATCGCAGCCTGAAAGTTGCTCCTTTGATGCAGAAGTTCGCTCAATTCAGTGAAGGTTGCATGGGAGGCACCACCCTGTATCTGATCATAACCATAGTTTTGGCGGTTATTCAGTTCGCCCGTGCCTTCGACTGATCCATGCCGGACAGAACTTGGGGGTACCGGCGCCGAGGCCGCCGAACTGGTGCTGGGAGCAGCGCCCGCTGCAGAGCGGGACGGTGCTCGTTTGACGTCTGGCAGTATGCCTTCTGAAATCAGAGTGCGGTTCGCTTCCTGATAGAAATCACCAAGGGTGTCTACCAGCAAGCGATCAAACAATTTCAACACAACAAGTTTTGCGCGGATATCGATATCGAGGTCCGCACAGGCTTCAGCGAGGCCCCCGCAAATGACTTCCGGGCTGAGTGGCATCTGGTTATCCGCCAATTCCACTCCGGGCACCAGATGATTAACCCGCAACGACAAAAGCTGAATTGCGCCCTGATACCGATTGCGAAGCTTGTTGATCAGGTTATCAATAGCGACCTGTTGTTCAAGGTCGGAATGCTCAACAAGGCTCAGCGAATCCTGATCGACCTTATCCAGGGCGCCCCCGGATTGCCGGGGCCGAAACTTGCCGATATCGTTAAACGCCTGACTGACGTATTGCAGTACGGAGACAGCCATAGCTTTACGCCGTAGCCTGAGCTCGCGCATGGCATCGAAGTAGACCGTCTGATCCTTATTGGAGCCTGCACGATCGGCGAGTTCGAACAGGGCATCGTCAGCGCGCTCGAAAAACCGCCCAAGAACGCCTTTCAGAGACTGTCCTGAGGTATCACGCAGACGAACAAGAGCCGACGGCAGATCAAACCGGGAAAACGGCTTCTGACCAGAAAAACTGACAACCTTGTTATCCTGCTTCATTAAACAACTCCGGACCAGAAAAAATGAAACGGCTGGTCATAAATTTGAAACTGCCCTGATCACACATCATACGAGTTACCCGCGTCACCTTGTGTCAGAATTTGTCACCTTTTGTGTAGACCGGACTCAGGTCACAATTCTCTAAGAATTTGGCGAAACCACTGGCGAACTATAGAATCGTGCCCCGGCATATTTCTGAACCCTTTGGCCCCGACACACGTGGATGCATGATCATGAACTTCACTGAACGCCTACGCCAGTCACGAATCGAAGCCGTCGCGCTCAGCCTGCGCGAAGATATCGGAGATGGCGATATAACAGCCCAGCTTATCCCGGCGCAAAAACAAGCGGCCGGACGTGTAATTACACGGGAGCAGGCAACTATAGCGGGGCGCGAGTGGGTAAACGAAGTGTTCCGTCAGGTGGACAGCTCAGTATCGCTGGAGTGGCTGGTTGAGGATGGCCAGACCGTTTCCCCTGACCAGGTCCTGTTCCGTATGGAAGGTACCGCCAGAAGCCTGCTGACTGCCGAAAGGGCTGCGTTGAACTGGTTGCAGACCCTTTCCGGAGTTGCAACGAACTGCGCCGGTTATGCAGCGCGGGTTGCTCACACGGGCGTGCGCCTTCTGGACACCCGAAAAACCCTGCCCGGGTTGCGGCTCGCCCAGAAATACGCGGTGACCTGCGGCGGCTGCCACAACCATCGAATCGGCCTGTGGGATGCTTTTCTCATCAAAGAGAACCATATCTCTGCCTGCGGATCGATTGCCGGTGCAATCGGTGAGGCTCGCAGAATCGCACCGGGCAGACCTGTAGAAGTGGAGACCGAGAGTCTGACGGAACTGGAGCAGGCACTCAGCGCAGGGGCCGACATCATTATGCTGGATGAGTTCTCCATGGAAGACCTGAACGCTGCGATCGCAATGAACAAAGGTCGGGCAAAGCTGGAAGCATCCGGGGGCATCAACGCCAACACATTGGTGCCCATTGCGGAAACCGGCGTTGATTATATTTCAATTGGCGCACTGACCAAGGACGTCAGAGCCGTGGACCTTTCCATGCGCCTGGACTGATTCAGCCTGTCAACAGCAACTTGTCAAAAGCTTCCAGCTCCCGGATCAGGCTTTGCCCTGATTCGGGACGCCCACGGAAGTACTCTTCCGCCATGGGTGCAATGCCT
>TARA_R110002111_G_scaffold17858_3_pt1 | contig 13949 bp, 13 predicted proteins | sample TARA_R110002111 | Tara Oceans TARA_R110002111 (sample SAMEA4397363) | marine metagenome | biome: Polar Biome; feature: [ZZZ] marine water layer (ENVO:01000295); material: water (ENVO:00002006), including particulate matter (ENVO:01000060) such as... | depth 199 m | reverse complement strand
ATTATAAATCACATTATTTCTATTCATTTCAAAATCATCTGGCGGATCATTTCTATGCCAATCTAATAACGTTGCTAAATCACCAAATTCTCCAACAATCCCTTCAGGAAAACCGTTTACTATTTCTAAACCATTATAACGCACAGCCATATAAAACACACTCCTAGCTACGTCTCCTTTAAATTTACCTGCGGTACCATCTGGCCCATTATATTCACCGTAAAATTGGTTGTTTCGCGTGCTATTCTCAGGACCATCTGCAGCTCTCAAAGCATGTGCATCAGAATTACCATGACGTAATGAATCTGCTTTTGTAGTCCAATAAATATCAATACCATCTGCAATCTCATCCTCTTCTATACTATCAAAACCACCTCTAGACCTAGGAAACGTGTGTTCTCTGTTCCATTTCCCTGTGCTTAACGACGTCGTTTGGTAATCTAACTTAGCACGACCTTCTTCTAAATACACTAACCAAACTTGGTTACTATTTAGAGGGTTTTGATCAGCTTCTTTTAAAATATCTACCACATCAGCATAAGTCTGTGCTCTTACAACCGAAGGATCTGCTATTATATCTTGCAAGGCTTGTCTTAATTCGGTATCTGCTAACCCATCTAAACTATTATAATAGCCATCTGGTTGTGTACTCTCTACTATCCCATAAGTTGGTGTTAAAGGCGTTCCCCAAGCTGCCATTGTAAAATCATTATCTACAACTCTAATCTGTACAGCTCCATTTGCAGCTACAATTGGTTCAATTAAATCTAAAAATCTAATTTTTAAAACTTCATCTCCCTCATCTTCTGTATCATCAACTAAAGAAATTGTCGTCGTCGCCGTAGTTTCACCAGTTAAAATTGTAAGACTTGTACTTCCTGTAAAATCTGAAATTCCAAAACCTAAATTATCTAAACTAATAGTAAAATTTAAATCTGAAGTTAGCATAGTTTCCGCGGTAAATGTAATATCAAAAGTAGCTCCTTCGTCAATTTGAGTCTCTACAATTGAAATCGCAATGGGATTAATAGCAATACCATTACCATCATTATCTCGTCTAGGAGTTGGAGTTTGAGCACCAAATGTTACATTATCCATAGCATCTACAAAACGTTGAATAGATTTAGGATTAGCATTTGTACCATTATCATTATACTGAGTGGTCTGACCTAGTTTAGTTAATAAACCAGTAGCATCAGAATCGTTTGTACCATAAACCATAGCATCAATTAAATTGGTTTGAGTTGCAACGGTCTCTTCAGGAAAATCATTTACAGAAGCCTGGTAAATCCCAACCGCATCTGGCCCATTCTGTATTACGTTTTCTGACATTAAAGCCTGTGGAAATGGAGAAACATTATCACTACCAATAACGAGCAAACCATTAATATCTGTAGTTAATCCATTTAAATCATATACAAAATAACTTGCATCACCTCCGCTGCTAGAGCCATTAAAGAATACTAATATGTAACCATCAGTCGAAAAATTTGGAGTTTGAGATTTCAGCTCAATAAATTCGTGAGTATCTATACTAGGAGTATCTGCATCTAATTCGTTAATCAATAAAACCTGAGACCAACTGAATCCAGAAATGAGTAAGGCTACAATAAAAGTAATTCTTTTCATTTTATATTTTTTTTTACAAAGATAACCTATTATTAAATCTAAAAGTTAAGCCATAATTAATTACAAAAAAAGAGGTAATTAAAACATGAAATTTATCATGAAATAAAATTTATTAAAAGACAAAACATGCAAATAGTACTGGTTTAATCATCAAATCCGCCTACGTTTCTAAAAACCACTCCTAAAACCCTCTACAAAAGTATAAAATTGAAACAAATATCTATTTTTAAGTTATAAATCATTACTTATATGTAGATAAGTCACAAATTATTATAATCACAATAATAATTTTAGTTATAAATAAGAATTCAAATTCATCGATTTTAATAAAAACACTTGGAACATAGCGAGTTGAATATATATATTGAAAACTCAATCAAACAAACAATACATTTTATTAACCACTAAAACCAAAAAATTATGATCACACTAGCTAAACTTATTATCGATATCATTATATCAACACTTTAAACCACAATTGATTTACCAATCAAATAAAAGTAAAACTTAGTTCTAGAATAAGTTTTACTACTTTTACTAAAGATTGATTATTCAATTTTAAAATGAAAAACGACATCTTTAGAGTTCTGGCTTTACTAAACAAAGCCATACTTCCATCTTACACTAAAAAACAATTAGATCTTAGTAAAGCCTCTAAGCTTCAACTAGCTATAATAGGTTGGCGTGCTTATGTAACTAAAAATGCACTTTAATAGGATTTTTACAGTAATTACACTACAACTTATTAAGAGACATTGTGATGTCTAATTTCAGGATATTATGACAAAGTTTAGGGTTTAAAAAGTAAATTTTTATGTACTTTTAATACACTAAATTCTTACCCTTGAAACTAAAAATCACCAATTCAAAAATAGAGCTTACAAATCGAGGAATAATTCTGTTATTAAGTTGTTTTTCAATTGTTTTATCATGTAAAGACAATAACAAATACGAAGCTATTGAAACAAAAGAGTCTGTATTTCTAACAGGTAAACTAATTCCTGACAACCATTTTTTAGGCGATAATAATTGCAAAGAATGCCATAAAGATGAATTTAAAGACTGGCAAGGTTCACATCACGATAAAGCCATGCAGATTGCTGATAGTATCACGGTATTAGCAAATTTTAAAGATGAAACATTTACGAGTCAAGGTATTACCTCTCGTTTTTATAAAAAAGACACTGATTTCTATGTTAATACCGAAGGACCAGATGGAAAATACCATGACTACAAGGTGATTTATACTTTTGGCATAACACCTTTACAACAGTATATTGTACAATTTCCAAATGGACATTACCAATGCTTGAGAACGGCTTGGGATACCAAAGAAAACAAATGGTTTGACCTATACCCTGATTTTAAGGTTGTACATTCTGAGTGGTTGCATTGGTCTAGAGGAGGCTTAAATTGGAATAATATGTGTTCCGATTGTCACTCAACCAACGTTAGAAAAAATTACGACCAAAAAACCCATAGCTACGACACTAAATTTGCTATAATCAATGTTAATTGTGAAGCCTGCCATGGTCCAGGAAAACAACACGTAGAGGATGTTAAAAGACTTGGCAAAAACTATTCTTCTACCAGAACTTTGCAAATGACATTAGATACTAAACCAAAAGAATTAGTAGATGAATGTGCGCGTTGCCACATGAGAAGAGAACAATTTTCTTCGCATTTCAATTTTGAAGGAACCATGTTAGATCATTACTTTCCACAGATATTACAAGAGGGTTTATATTATCCTGATGGACAAATATTAGATGAAGTTTATGTTTATGGTTCATTCACTCAGAGTAAAATGTATCAAAACAATGTCACTTGCACTAATTGTCATAATCCGCACTCATTAAAGCTAAAGTTTGAAGGCAATAAATTATGTGCACAATGCCATTTACCTGAAAAATATAATACGCCTAAGCATCATTTTCATAAAGAAAACACAGAAGCATCTCAATGTATTAATTGCCATATGCCTGGAAAATATTATATGGGAAATGATTTTAGAAGAGACCATAGTTTTAGAATTCCAAGGCCAGATTTAAGCTTAAAATATGACACTCCAAATGCCTGTACAGGATGCCATGAAGACAAAGATGACGAATGGGCTTGGGAAGAATTTAAAAAACAATATGGAGAATTAGACGCTCATCATTATTCAGAAAAATTAGCTCCAGGTATTGCTCACCAAGCAAATGCTGAAATAGGTTTAGCTGAATTAATGAATGATAAAACACAGCCAGAAATAGTTAGAGCCTCAGCAGTTAAAGCCATTTCTCATTATGATGCAGAAAATTTAATAGATCAATATCTTGCACTCTTAAATGACGAATCTCCTTTGGTTAGAGGAGCAACTCTAGATGTAATGAGCCAAACCAATAATACTGAATATGCCTCTTACTTTTTACCATTGCTAGAAGATAGTAAAAGAAGTGTAAGGGTTAAGGCTTTTTACGGACTTGGAGGTTTAACAGAATTACAGATACCTGAAAAATATAAAGACAGCTATAAAAAAGTAAAAAAAGAGTTTTTTGACAATTTAAATACTAACGCTGATTTTGTTGGAGGCAGAATGAAAAAAGCGAATTATTATATTAAAAAAGGCGATTTACAACGTGGCATTGAAGGCTATGAAAGCGCTTTAGAAATTGACAACACCAATAATCAAATACGATTAAATTTAGCAAACTTATATTATCAAGATCAAAATTTTATTGAAGCAGAAAAAGCATTTAAGACTGTAATAGAACAAGAACCAGAATATGGACCTGTTTATTACTCGCTATCTTTATTATATGCAGAACTAAATCGAATTGATGATGCTATAACACAAATGCAAAATGCGGTTAAGCATATGCCAGAAAACACACGTACCTATTACAATTTAAGCCTATTATATGATAAAAAACAGGATCGTAAACATGCAGAACAAACACTCATTAATGGATTAAAAATTGACGCAAACAATGAAAGTTTATTATATGCCTTAGCCTATCATTATTCAATTACCAATCAAAAAAATAAAGCTAAAAAGGTAATGTCTAAATTAGTTCACCTTTATCCAAGCAACACTCAGTATTTAGAATTCCTAAATCAGCTTAATTAATGTTTAATCAAAAAATGTTATTCGTTTTAAATAAAGGATGACAAGGAAATAAGAAAAAGGCGACTTCTAATATTTTTGTGCATAAAAAAACCCAAACTTATAAATTCAAGCAAGCTTGATTTAATGTCTGGGTTTAATACTTTTTTGTGACCTCGGAAGGATTCAAACCTTCAACCTCCACAGCCGTAATGTGGTGCACTATTCAGTTATGCTACGAGGCCATTTTTTAAGTGGGTGCAAATATAACAATTTTATTAAAAAACATGCAAACTATTTATTTCAAATTTTAAAATTAGTATTTTTGAGACATGATCGCCAAAACACTACTCCAACCTTTTAACTACCTATTCGATTCAGAAACAATCGATAACATAGCTAATGTCGCTATCCTAAAAACCTTTCATAAATCCGATATCATCATAGATATAGGTCAAGATTTAAACTATATTCCTTTATTAATTAGTGGAAACATTAAAGTTTTAAGAGAAGATAGTCACGGAGATGAACTTTTATTATATGTTTTAGAGTCTGGCGATACGTGTGCAATGTCTCTAACCTGCTGTATGGTAAAATCCGTTAGTAAGATACGTGCAATTGCAGATGAGGATGCAACCGTTATTATGATACCAATTGAAAACATGAAATTATGGTTTAACACTAACGAAAGTTGGAGAAATTTCATACTACAGAGTTATCAAATCCGTTTTGACGAAATGCTAGAAACCATTGATACACTTGCGTTTATGAAAATGGATGAGCGCTTATTTAAATACCTTACAGATCAGGTAAAATTATCTGCTTCTACACATTTAGAAGTCACACATCAAGAAATTGCTGAAGATCTAAACACTTCTAGAGTTGTTATTTCAAGATTATTAAAGCAATTAGAAAAAGAAAATAAGATTGAACTTGGCAGAAACAAGATCAATGTTTTAGAATTTTAGTCACTTTTATTACACAGCCTAAATAACAGAACTTTACTTTTGTATTAAATTAATTCTATGGAATATATTTTACAGCCATGGCCTTGGTATGTTTCGGGTCCATGCATTGCTATCATCATGTTTCTTCTACTTTATTTTGGAAGAACTTTTGGTATGTCTTCAAACTTAAGAACCTTGTGTGCTATTGGTGGTGCAGGAAAACGTGTGGAGTTTTTTAAATTTGATTGGAAAAGTCAAAGATGGAACCTCGTCGTTGTACTTGGAGCTATTTTTGGAGGCTTTATTGCTCACTATTTTTTATCAAATCCTATAAACATGGACCTCAGTGAAGCCACTATTAATGATTTAACAGCATTAGGGTTTAATGATATTGGGCAAAGTTTATTACCTCCAGAATTATTTAGTTGGGATGCTGTATTTAGTATTAAAGGCATTCTAATATTAATTATTGGAGGATTTCTAGTTGGCTTCGGCACACGTTATGCTGGTGGTTGTACCTCTGGCCATGCCATTACAGGACTAAGCAGCTTGCAACTACCATCGCTAGTTGCTGTGATTGGTTTCTTTCTAGGAGGCTTAATTATGATTCACCTTATCTATCCAATACTTTTTTAATTATGGGAAAATATATAAAATTCTTTGTTGTTGGTATTTTCTTCGGAATTGTTCTCGTAAAATCTGAAGCTGTTTCATGGTATCGCATTTTTGAAATGTTTAAGTTTCAATCTTTTCATATGTATGGTATTATAGGAACTGCTGTTGGTACTGGTATTATTCTATTAATGCTATCAAAAATGAATAAAGTTAAAACTACTGAAGGTAGTACTTTAAGAGTACCCTTAAAAGAGCGTGGCTTTACACGTTACATCATCGGTGGAACTATTTTTGGATTAGGTTGGGCCTTATGTGGCGCTTGTCCTGGACCAATGTACATTTTAATAGGTACTGGTGCTTTCTCTATATTAATAGTCATTCTTGCTGCACTTTTAGGTACTTATGCTTATGGTTTATTAAAAAACAAACTCCCACATTAATATGGAATTAACAGAGATTATAGGTTATATCGGTGCTTTAATAGTTGGACTTGTATTAGGTTTAATTGGTGGAGGTGGTTCTATTTTAACTGTTCCTATATTAGTCTATTTTTTAGGGTTTAGCCCAATAATTGCCACAAGCTACTCTCTTTTTGTAGTTGGCAGCACAGCTTTGGTAGGTACTTTTCGAAACATTAAGAAGAATACCATAGATTTTAAAACCGCAATCATCTTTGCTGTTCCTTCTATAATAACCGTGTTTATGGTGAGAAGCTTAGTCATTCCTAACTTACCAGAAGTTATATTTACTATTGGTAAGTTTTCACTTACCAACTCACTTTTTATAATGCTCATCTTTGCGGTAATAATGCTTTTAGCGGGTTGGTCAATGATTAAATCTAAAACTATCAACAGTGAAAATGCGATTAAAGATTTTGATAACACACACTATTTTGCAATTGGCACACAAGCTATAGGTATTGGTGCTTTAGCTGGCTTAGTTGGTGCTGGCGGAGGATTTTTAATAGTACCAGCACTAGTATTATTAGTGAAATTACCTATAAAAAAAGCCATAAGTACTTCATTATTTATTATTGCCATTCAATCATTAATTGGATTTTTAGGAGATTTAAAAACGTTAGATATAGACTGGAAATTTCTAATTACGTTTACCATAATTTCTATTCTAGGTATTTTTATTGGCTTAGCACTTTCTAAAAAAATAAGTGCAAAAGGACTAAAAAAAGGATTTGGATATTTCACCCTATTAATGGCAATCTATATAATTTACAAGGAGTTATTTTAAAACCTTTTGTGATATTTATCACATTTCAAAAAATGAAGTTTTGTAAATTTGCAACAAATTAAATTTTAACTATGAAAATTGAACAATTATATACTGGCTGTTTAGCACAAGGTGCTTACTATATTGAATCTGATGGTGAGGTTGCTATAATTGATCCGCTTAGAGAAATTCAACAATATATAGACAAAGCAAAAGCTAATAACGCAAAAATTAAATATATCCTAGAAACTCATTTTCATGCTGATTTTGTATCTGGTCATGTAGATTTAGCCAAAAAAACGGGTGCAACTATAATATTTGGACCAGGAGCAACTACAGAATATGATATTCATGCAGCAACAGATGGAGAAGAACTTAAACTTGGAAAAGTAACTATTAAAGTTTTACATACACCAGGACATACATTAGAATCTGCAACCTATTTGCTAAGAGACGAAAACGGAAAAGATCATGCTATTTTCTCTGGAGACACCTTATTTTTAGGAGATGTTGGACGTCCTGATTTAGCTATTAAATCTGATTTAACAAAAGAAGATTTAGCCGGAATGTTATTCGATTCGTTACGTAATAAAATTATGCCTCTCGCGGATGATGTTATTGTATATCCTGCTCATGGTGCAGGCTCTGCTTGCGGAAAAAATTTAAGTAAAGAAACCGTTGGTGTTTTAGGAGAACAGAAAAAAACAAATTATGCATTACGTGCTAATATGACAAAAGCCGAATTTGTAAAAGAAGTATTAGATGGCATTGCACCTCCACCGCAGTATTTTGCAAAAAACGCGATGATGAACAAAATGGGATATGATGCTTTTGATTCGGTTTTAAAAACAGGTAATGTACCTCTTAATAGTGAAGAATTTGAAGCTTTGGCAAACCATGAAGCTGCATTGGTTTTAGATGTAAGAACACAATCTGATTATTTAAAAGGACACATTCCTAATTCAATATTTATTGGGTTAAATGGAGGCTTTGCTCCTTGGGTTGGCGCTTTAATTAAAGACATTAAGCAACCTATTATTTTAGTAGTTCCTGAAGGAAAATCTAAAGAAGCTGTTACGAGATTATCTCGTGTGGGTTACGATAATACATTAGGGTACCTTGAAGGAGGAATGGATGCATGGCAAAAAGCCGGAAAACAAATTGAAACATTAGAATCAATTTCGGTGGAAGACTTTGCAAAACGTGCAAAAACAGATAAGATTAATATTTTAGATGTTAGAAATGACGGTGAATATAAATCTACACATATTGAAGGAGCTCAACATTTATCATTAGATTCTATCAATGAGAAAATGAATGAAATTGATAAAGACAAAACATACTATGTGCATTGCGCTGGTGGCTATCGTTCTGTTATTGCTGAATCTATTTTAAAAGCAAGAGGTTTTAATAACCTTATTGATGTACTTGGTGGATATGCAGCCATAAAAGACACTGATATAAAAACCACTGATTTTGTTTGCCCTTCAACACTATAAAACATTAAATAGACCTAGCTAGATAAAGCTAATAATCTCATTGGTTTTTAAGCTACTTATAAATAAGATTTATTATGAAAAAAAACATGGGTACATTAGATAAAAGTGTGAGAATTGCAGTTGCAATTATTATCGCTTTGCTTTACTACTTTAATATTCTTGAAGGAACGTTAGCCTATATTCTTATGGCTGTATCAATAATATTTTTAATCACTAGCTTTATTAATTTCTGTCCTTTATATACTTTATTTGGATGGAATACATGTAAGCGCAAATAAAAACAAACATGAAAAATACATTTAACATACAAAACTTAAAATGTGGTGGTTGTGCAAACACCATCATTACACAATTATCTAAATTAGAAGGTATTTCTGAAGTTGAAGTTAATAACGAAACTAACCAAGTAAGCTTTGATGCTATAACTGATAGTGAGATTGTTAATGTGAAAAATAAATTATCAGATTTAGGCTACCCAATTGAAGGAGATGCCAACTCTTTACCTAAAAAAGCAAAGTCATTTGTGAGCTGTGCTGTAGGCAGAATGACAAAATAAAAGATTAGAAAATCTTAATTTGAAACATAAAAAAATCCCACTTAAAGTGGGATTTTTTATTATACTATTTCTGCACTAAGTCCTGCTTGTAAAAGCTTAGAACATCTTGGCTCTAAATCTTCGTACGAGCCTGTTTTTACTGTACACTTGCCTTTATAATGCACTAGCAAAGCACATTGCTCAGCTTGCTCTGGCACATGATCGCAAGCATAAATAAGTGTATCTATAACATGATCGAATGTATTTACTTCATCGTTAAATAAAACAATCTCGTTTTGTTTTAACTCTTCTTCTTTTAAAAGTAGTTCTTCTGAGTATTTTTCTTTTGTCATTGCTCTAACAGAATTAAGAATTTCTCGTTTTATATTTTTTTTAATATATATAACTGCATTTTAAATTGCTCTAAAACACACGTTTAACAGAAACGCATACTCAATTCATTAACCTTCAATGAATCAGCTCGTTTATATTATATAATACTAATTTATAAATTTTAACGAAACCCACTTCCCTTTTTGTATAGTTTCATTCAATTTTAACATATGCTTATTGCATTCTTCTTCTATAATAGGAATATCTTCTTCGTAGAAACCGCTCAAAAACAATGTCCCATTTGGATTTAAACATTTAGCATAACTTCCAATATCTGACAACAATATGTTTCTATTAATATTGGCAATAATACTATCATATTTTTTACCTTCTAACAACGTTACATCTCCTTCATAAACTGAAATTTTAGAACAATCATTACGTTCTACATTTTCTATACTATTAAGATAACACCAGTTATCAATATCAATAGCATCTAGCTTAGTTGCTCCTACTTTCTCTGCTAGTATAGCTAAAACACCTGTACCACAACCCATATCTAAAACTGATTTGTTTTTAAAATCATTTCTTAGAATATGCTGAATCATCATGTGTGTGGTTTCGTGATGTCCTGTACCGAAACTCATTTTAGGCTCAATGATTAAATCGTATTTGGTATCTGGCTTCTCGTGAAATGGTGCACGTACAGACACTAAATCATCGACAATTATTGGATTAAAGTTTTTTTCCCACTCTTCGTTCCAGTTAGTTTGTTCAATTTCATTAAAATCGAATGTGATTTTAAACTCATCTGAATTTAAAATATAAATATCCTCTAGAATATTTTCATTCCATTCTTCTTTTTGAATGTATGCTGTTACTCCCTCTTCGGTTTCTACAAAACTTTCAAATCCGGCATAACCGAGTTCTGCAATTAAAATTTCGGTTGCTGGTTGTAATGGGTCTACTTTAAAGTTGTAACCTAGGTATATTGTATTGGACATTTTTAATTTACAATTATTGATGTACTAATGTTTGTCTGATTATTATTGCCATTTGGTGAATGCGTTAGCGGTAGAAACGGCATCCTTTTTTGCCATTAAAAGCAAAAAAGATATAGTGAATGACGCGACTTTTTACTTAACCCATAGTGTTAAGTAAAAAGTAACGCCCAAATTATTTAGTGCTTAAAATGCGTTTACTATCGCATAAAAATCTTCTGCTTTAAGAGCTGCTCCACCAATTAGTCCACCATCTACATCTGGCTTACCAAAAATCTCTTTTGCATTTGCTGGTTTTACACTTCCTCCGTATAATATAGAAACAGAATCAGCGACGTCATTTCCGTATTTATCAGCTAACGTTTTTCTAATAAAGGCATGCATGTCTTGTGCTTGCTCCGGACTCGCTGTTTCACCTGTACCTATGGCCCAAACTGGCTCGTATGCTAAAACAATATGCTTAAATGCATCAGCTCCTAAATGAAATAATGCGTTTTTAATTTGGCTAGATACAACTGCTTCTTCATTACCTGCTTTTCTATCTGCTAATTCTTCACCAAAACAGAAAATAATACGCATGTTATGTGCTAATGCAGCATCAACTTTTTTTGCTAATGACTCATCTGTTTCATTATAATACGCTCTACGCTCACTGTGACCAAGAATTACAGTTTGAATACCGATACTTTTTAACATACTAGCGCTAATTTCGCCTGTATAAGCTCCGTTTTCTGCAAAGTGCATGTTCTGCGCAATAACTTCTATTGACTCTTGTCTTAGAGACTCAAAAGCTTGCCAAAGGTTTGTAAAGGTTGGGGCAATCATCACCTCAGCGTCTGAGGTTTGATTTTGTTTTAACAATTCTGTGATTAATTCCTCTGTTTGAGGTAAATCATTATTCATTTTCCAGTTACCGGCAACTATATTTTTTCTCATAATATAAAGTATATTGAATTCTTAAGTTTAGTACACAAAAATAACACAATAATGATGAAAGTAAATTGACAATTATCAGTATTTCATTAAGCTAGCTTTACTCGTGGGTCTAACCAAGCATATATAATATCTACAAAAATATTTATGGTTATAAATATGATAGCAATGACTAAAACAGATCCCATTATTACTGGTAAATCTAATGTATTTAGTGCGTTTACGATTTCTTTACCTAAGCCATTCCAACCGAAAATATACTCTACAAAAACGGCTCCTGCCAACATCGATGCAAACCAACCAGAAATTGCTGTAACTACAGGATTTAAAGCATTTTTTACGGCATGATTTTTTATCACCTGAAACTCACTCAATCCTTTAGCTCTCGCTGTCCTAATATAATCTTGGTTTAAAACTTCTAATAATGAGTTTCGCATTAACTGAATTACAACAGCCAAAGGTCTTATGCCTAAAACAATTGCGGGAAGTATTAAATTTTTCCATCTAATATTTATTTTCTCACCAAAATCATCTAGCTCGTACAAACTACCTGTCATTTCTAAATTGGTGTATTTATGCCATACAAAACCAAATAACCATGCAAATAAAATGGCACTAAAAAAAGAGGGTACACTCATACCAAAAGTGCTTAGAATTTGAATGGTTTTATCTACCCAAGTATCTTTGTATAATGCTGAAATGATTCCGAAAACAATACCTAAAACAATGGCTATAAAGATTGCCGAAACGGCTAACACAAATGTATTAGGAATAGTCTCTCCTATAATTTGAGATACTTTTTTACCTTGTTTGGTAAAGGATTCTCTTAAATAAGGTGCTTTTAAAACAGTTGTTGAATTCCCAATAGTAAAAAGCGCTGTTGCTGTATATTTATTTGGACTTAAGTATGTATAATCCTTTACTGTATTTGAATGAAATGAAATTGGCGATAAATCATTTAGATAATAAAAAAACTGTGTACTAATAGGTTTATCAAAACCGTATTTCTGTTTTACGTTTTTAACTTGTTCTGCTGTTTGATTTTGACCTAACATCATCTTAGCAGGATCGCCTGGCAGAATATTGAATAAAAAGAAAATGACAGTAATAACACCTAATAAGGTGATAAAAGCATAAAGGATTTTATTTATAAGATACCTGACCAAATTAAAGTTCTATATCTTCAATATCGTTCCAATGTGCTTTGTTCATAACTGTTCCTTTATTTAAAATTACTATTCCAGGATTTGATCTCACAATGGTTTTAATCACTTTTTCATCACATAAATAAAACTCAAAATTAAGATTATGATCTTGCATTATTTGCGCTTTATCTTGAGGTCCTGAAGAGGTTAACCCTATCACAGTATAACCTTTAGATTTTGCGTTATCAGTAAACGTTTTTAGTTTATTAACTCCTTCTAACTCACCTTTTGGAATACTATACATAGCAACGATAAGAAGTTTATCTACCTCTAAAAATTGTGCAGTTAAATCTTCATCATCAGATTCTATAGAGAAATCTTGAATTGGTGGCACATAACCTTCATCTATTACCTTAGTTTCTACACCAACATACTCACCGTCTACTTTTGGATAACTACCATTGGTTACAAATTCTTGTTCTTCTCCATTAACATTAAACGTCCAAGTATATTCTGAAACTGCTTTTGCTGCATCTTCTGGTGTTGACATACCTTCTTGGAAGTTAGATCCAATCTTATAAGCTCTAAAATCTATAGCTGGTAAATGCATTAACACATGATAGCCAAACCATAAAGAAAGAATAAAGCTAAATAATGCAATTATAGTTGTTGGCAATTTTGAGAACAATGGTTTAATGTATTTTACACCTGCAAACAATATTAAAATTAGTACAAGTAATACTAAATCTTTAGTGAAACTTTCCCAAGGTGTTAATTTTAAGGCATCACCAAAACAGCCGCAATCTTTAACTTTATCAAAGTACGCTGAATAAAAGGTAAGAAATGTAAAAAACACAATCATTAACAATAAACTCCAAACCGTAAATTTTGGTTTATAGCCTATTAATAAAAAGACACCCAAAACAACTTCGAATACCACAACAATTACAGAAATACCAAGTGCATACGGAATTAGAAATTCTAGATTTAAAACATCTGC
>TARA_R110002111_G_scaffold16908_2_pt1 | contig 13968 bp, 11 predicted proteins | sample TARA_R110002111 | Tara Oceans TARA_R110002111 (sample SAMEA4397363) | marine metagenome | biome: Polar Biome; feature: [ZZZ] marine water layer (ENVO:01000295); material: water (ENVO:00002006), including particulate matter (ENVO:01000060) such as... | depth 199 m | reverse complement strand
ACGATATTACACGAACTGCAGAAATTAAAGAACGTGCATTGCTTTACGCCAATTTAAAGCATTATTTTATATTAAAATTTCCGCAACGTGCAGGAGCTTTAAAGGATTTTGTGGTAGATATTTTAGGACCTAATGATGATATTACCTACTTTCAATATGCTAAAAAAACAAATCGTGAAAATGGATCGGCAGTCGTTGGAATTCAGTTAAAATCTTCATCCGATTTAGAACCTTTAATAACCAGAATGAAAACACATAAGTTTTATGGTGATTACTTAAATGATAAACCTGATTTATTTCAATTTTTAGTCTAAGTAATACTATTTTTTAATTAGCAATTCCGCAAACGTTTTCGTTTCAATCCTTTAAATTATAAGTGGTTTATCTATTAGATTTAGCTTAATTTTCTTTACTTTGGAATACATAATTTTATTTCTGTTATAATAGAGATTTAGGTTATTCCACAAATTCAATACAAACTTTCATATTATGAAAAAAACTTTCCAAGATATTCCAGAAACATTTAAAATAGATTCGCTTTTACATCAAAAAACCTATTTAGTAAATGGTGAATTAAAAAATTGGGAAGGTGATACTGCAGAGGTATATTCAACTATTTCATCTACAGAAAAATATAAGAAAACACTTTTAGGAACTATTCCTCAATTAGGAGAAAAAGAAGCATTAGAAGTCCTTAATTCTGCAACTTCAGCCTATGATAAGGGTAAGGGTTTGTGGCCCACAATGAAGGTAGCGGATAGAATTGCCTGCATGGAAACTTTTGTTGAACAAATGAAAACCAAGCGTGAAGAAGTTGTAAAACTTTTGATGTGGGAAATAGGTAAAAATCTACCAGATTCTGAAAAAGAATTTGATAGAACCGTAGATTATATCTACGATACTATTGAGGCTTATAAACAGATAGATAGAGATTCAGCTAAATTTGAAAAAAACTCAGGAGTTTATGCGCATATTCGCCGAGGGCCATTAGGTGTTGTTTTGTGTTTAGGACCGTATAATTATCCTTTAAATGAAACTTTTACTTTATTAATCCCTGCCTTAATTATGGGTAACCCGGTTATTTTTAAACCGGCAAAACATGGTGTTTTGCTAATTTCACCTTTAATGGAAGCTTTTCAAAGTAGTTTTCCAGAAGGTGTAGTTAATATTGTTTTTGGTCGTGGTCGTGTTCTAGCAACACCTATTATGAAATCAGGAAAAATAGATGTTTTGGCTCTAATAGGAAATAGTAAATCTGCAAATGCTTTACAATCGCAACATCCAAAAGGAAATAGATTGCGTATGGTTTTAGGTTTAGAGGCTAAAAACCCTGCGATAGTATTACCCGATGCCGATTTAGATTTGGCGGTTGATGAATGTATTGCAGGAACCTTATCGTTTAATGGGCAGCGTTGTACAGCACTTAAAGTATTGTATGTTCACGAATCTGTAGTTGAAGAATTTAACAGACGATTTGCCTTTAAAGTAGACCAACTAAAATATGGAAATCCATGGGAAGATGGTGCTAAATTAACACCTTTACCTGAAGAAGAAAAACCAGCATATATTCAAGAATTAATTGATGATGCTAAAGAAAAAGGTGCCAAAGTGTTAAATAAAAAAGGTGGTGAAACTACTGAGAATTTTATTTTTCCAGCGGTTTTATATCCTGTTTCTAAAGACATGCGCGTGTTTAAAGAAGAACAATTTGGACCTGTAGTTCCAGTTGTTTCTTTTTCAGATATTGAGGAACCACTTGATGATATGGCAGAATCTAATTATGGACAACAAGTAAGTTTGTTCGGAAAAAATATTCATACCCTTTCACCATTAATTGATACTTTAGTAAACTTGGTTTGTCGAGTGAATTTGAATAGTTCTTGTCAGCGTGGTCCAGATGTTTATCCTTTCACAGGTAGAAAAGATTCAGCTTATGGGACTTTGAGTGTTCATGATGCATTACGTTCATTTTCTATAAGAACATTTGTAGCGTCAAAAGATAACGAGTACAATAATGCTATTTTAACTGAGCTTTTGGAAAAGAAAACGTCTAATTTTATTAGTACAGATTATATTTTATAATTTGGATTAACTATTTTTAAATTAACTAAAAACTTTAAATATGAAAATTATTAAAATTCAATCACTAGCTATTTTACTAGCTTTGTTAATGTTTAATTGTGGTGGTAAAAAAGAAGAGAAAGAGGGATTTACTTATGAAAAATCAAGCTCAACGGATAAAGAAGAAGTAAAAGAAGACAATAATGTAGCAAATATTGTAATTACCTCAAATGATGTGATGCGATTTAATACCAATGAAATTAAAGTAAAAGTAGGACAAAAGGTGAAGCTAACTTTGAGACATGTTGGTAAATTAGATATTAATGTTATGGGACATAACATAGTTATTTTAAAGCAAGGTGTAGATGTTACTGCGTTTTCGGCTAAAGCAGCGTCAGAAAAAGACAACAAATACATTCCTAAAGATACTGATGATACTATTGCTCATACAGATTTAATAGGTGGAGGTCAAGTAGCCTCCATTGAGTTTGATGCTCCAGAAGCTGGGACTTATGATTTTATCTGTAGTTTTCCTGGGCACTCTGGTTTAATGAAAGGGAAATTTATTGTAGAATAAATCTAAAAAATATTAATTAAGACTTTCTTTGTATTTAGTCGAAAAGAATTCCTCGATCCCGATAGCTATCGGGACTGCCTCGAGGATAGTTAGTTTCAAAAAATTCTTTAATCCAATTTCCAACCTTTTCTATACTCACGTTTTACAAATTGGTTTGCACCTTCGTAATTAGTAACTTTCATATTAGCACCATCCCAAAGTAGTTTTTTACGGCCAGGGTAATCAAATCCGTTTTTAGTTTCTTTTCTTAGGTTATAGCTTCTTATAGCTAAATTCCCCATTAAAATAGATTCTGTTAACGGTCCAGCAAAATCAAAAGAAGATGTGAGTGCTTTATGTTGGTCACTTCCATACCCAGCTTTACAAGCTTCAACCCACGCATGATGATGGCCATTCTCAGGCAATGGATTTGTATTTTCTATTTCATCTTTTTCAGGCAAAATAATCTCACCAGAATTCAAGTATATTTTAGGGTTCAAACCATAAGTTCCACAAGTCATTATTCCTTTTTCTCCCATCATCATAACACCATTAGCACTATTTTCATCACCTATTGGATGATCTGCAGGAATCAAATCTGGATGAAATGGACGTAATCCACCATCAGTCCAATTTAGTTTAACTGCCGATGGGTTTTTTTCTGTTGCTTCAAATTTTAATTGTGTTCTTGATGAAGGCGGGCAAGATTCTGGGTAATAATCGGGAGTCCAATCTTGTGTAAATATAGAACCAACACTACTTTCAACTTCAGTTGGATATCCTAATCCTAAAACTCTATAGGGTGGATCCATTAAATGACAACCCATATCACCAAGAGCGCCAGTTCCAAAATTCCACCAACCTCGCCATTTAAAAGGATGGTATAAAGGATGATAATCAACCCAACTTGCAGGTCCAACCCAAGTGTCCCAATCTAAATTATCAAGAATTGTTGGCTTTTCAGTAGGCGTTTTAATACCTTGTGGCCAAACAGGTCTGTTAGTCCAAACATCTACTTCATTCACAGTTCCTATAATTCCAGAATCAAACCAATCTATCAAAGTTTTAACACCTTTACCTGAAGCACCTTGGTTTCCCATTTGGGTTACTATTTCGTATTTATTAGCGGCTTCGGTTAATACTCTGGCTTCATGAATACTATGAGTTAATGGTTTTTGTACGTAAACATCTTTATTTAATTGCATTGCAGCAAGCGTAATTACTGCATGTGTATGATCAGGTGTTGATACTGTTAAAGCATCAATATCTTTCATTTCATCCAGTAGCTTTCTATAATCTTTAAACTGTTTAGCTTTTGGGAATTTGTTAAATGCATTTGACGCACTATTCCAGTCAACATCACAAATGGCAGCAATATTTGATGCGCCATTATTCCAAACATTAAGCATATCTGTATATCCTTTTCCTCCAGCTCCAACAATAGCAATGTTTAATTTATCACTTGGTGCAACAAAACCTTTGCCCATTACATGTCTAGGAATAATTGAAATACCTATAGTTGTTAGTGCTGTTTTTTTAATGAATGATCGTCTGCTAGCTGAAGGTTTTTTACTCATTTTGAAACGAATTAAAGGTTATAAGTATTAGAGTTTTAATATTTCAATATTTTTAAATTCTATGGGATGACTTTCACTCTGCAATGAAATATAACCGCTAGTTAGTGATTGTCCAACTTTAGCTTGAATATCTTCTGAGGAATCATCCAAAAACTGACCTCCAATGGTTGGGTTAGAATATGATATTACAGGTTTTCCGTCAATAAAATGTGTTATAGAATCATTATTAACAACAACTTCTGCCATTATCCATTCTTCACCATAATAGGTTTTACAATTTGCAGGAATACAATGTTCTGTAATTAATTTTCCATTTATCTCAACATGAGTTCCAGGTGTACAAATATTTCCTGAAGGTCGAGGCTCATTTTTATTCACACCCCCAAGCAGTTGAAATTCTAATGAAAGTGGAAAACCTTGATTTTTTAACATACTTTCTGGAGATTGACTATGTAGCATGATCCCACTATTTTTTGTTGCCCAAGCTTTACCACCTTTAACTTGATTACCAACAAACCTATATTGAAGTCTCAATTTATAATTGGTAAAAGGGGTTTTGTAAAAAATATGCCCAAACTCATCAGTGAAGTTTTCATAATTGTCATAAGACACTTTTAGGACACCATTTTCAGCCCTAAAGGTGCTATTATAATTATCATTTAATTCAAAACCATTGATTTTAACTAACCAACCGTCCAAATTTTCTCCATTAAATAAAGATTGCCAATTTTCGGCAACTTCTACTTTAGTCGTATCGGTTTCAGTATTTTTTTTTGAATTATTTTTACAACTAAAGCATATTGCTAAAATTAGTGTTATAATTAGAGCTGAATAATACTTCATTTTATAAAGAATAAGATTTTCCACCTGTTAATTCTTGTAAATCTCCACAATAGTACTGCGAGGGAACAGGGTCGTAAACCAACACGTTTTCACCAATTTGTTCAGTGGTTAAATAGGCATTGATAGTCATCCATTTTAAGCTATTTAAAAATTCAGATTTTGTTAATTCCAAAGATTCAAGATTTGCTTCTCTTTCTTGATCAATTTCGTCTTTAATAAGCATGTTTTTATCTAATAATGCTTTGTAAGCTTCATCAGTTACTTTACCAATAGGTTCTTCAGGATTCGGTCTCAGTATTGAAACCATATTTTCAAAAGCTACTCTAAACTTTGCTTGATCTTCATCCTCTAAAACTTCGTTCAAATATTTGTCAATAAATTGAGGAACATTAAGTTCTGTCGCCGAGGGTAGATTTTCTGTTTTTGGCAAAATGATATCAACTATTTTGGTTAAAGCAATACCTTGATCACTGGTTAAAAATTCGGGCATCCACATTTTAACATCACTGGTACAACTTTGTAATAAACTAACAATAGTTGGCGTTGCGACAAAAAAGCCTGTTGCAAGACCTAAATTTTTTAATGCGTCTCTTCTTTTCATTTTTAAAAATTTTATGCGTTATTTTTCTTTAATTGTTCAGCAGCATGATTTGCAGCTCTTGCGGTAAAAGCCATATAACCCAACGATGGGTTATGACATGCAGCAGACGTCATAAACGCTCCATCGGTAACATATACATTTGTACAAGCGTGAATTTGATTGTTTCCATTTAAAACCGAGGTTTTAGGGTCGTGTCCCATTCTTGCTGTTCCCATTTCATGAATACCTAATCCCATGGCTCTTCCTTCAATTTCATCATAGCCCTCAACATCTTTAAAGCCAGCAGCTTCAAGCATTTTTATAGCTTGCTCTTGCATATCTTTTCGCATTGCCAATTCATTTTCACCAAAATCGGCATCAAAGGTTACGGTAGGCAATCCCCATTCGTCAAGCTTATCATAATCTAAATACATTTTATTGTTATGATCAGGTAATGTCTCGCCAAAGGCAAGAAGGTTAACATTCCACTCCCCAGGTTTTAAAATAGCTTCTTTTAATTTTGGACCATATTTTAATTCAGCAACCATTTCAGAAATATTAGATCTAGTTGCACCTCCTTGGTAGCCATAACCTCTTTTGAATTCTTTAGTGTTAGTATTTCCACCAAGATTTCTAAATCTAGGAATATAAATTCCATTGGCTCTACGTCCTTTATTTATTTTATCTTCAAATCCATCAGCTACTGCAGTAGCTCCCACCTTAAAATGATGATCCATAATGTTGTGGCCTAATTCACCACTATCATTTCCTAAACCGTTTGGAAAACGTTCAGATTTTGATTGCAATAAAATAGATGCTGAAGCAATAGCCGAAGCACATAAGAAAATTACTTTGGCTTTATATTCAAAGTTTTCTTTTGTTTCAGCATCAATCACTCTTACACCTGTTGCTTGTTTGGTAGCATCATCATATATAACTTCATGTACAATTGAATTTGGTCTTAAAGTCATATTTCCTGTAGCCTCAGCAGCTGGAAGTGTTGATGAGTTGCTACTAAAATAAGCTCCAAATGGACAACCTCTCATACATCTATTTCTGTATTGGCAAGCACTTCTCCCCATTCCTGGTTTTGTGCCTTCAGTTATATGTGCTGTTCTACCTATGGTTAAAAGTCTACCATCATCGAATGTTTCATTCATTTTTTCTTTCAAATGCTCTTCAACACAATTAAGATTCATTGGTTTTAAAAGTTTTTGATCTGGTAAAACTTCTAAGCCCAAATTTTCCCCACTCACACCAATGTATTCTTCCACTTTGTCATACCATGGTTCAATATCTTTATAACGAACGGGCCAATCTACGGCTATACCCTCTTTTTTATTGGCTTCAAAATCTATATCACTTAATCGGTAACTTTGCCTGCCCCACGTTAAAGAACGTCCACCAACATGATAACCTCTAATCCAATCAAAACGTCTAACTTCATTATATGGATGCTTAATATCATCTACAAAAAAATGCTTTCGAGACTCTCTAGTAACGTATCCTGTTCTATTTTGTTTAGGCATACGTTCTAATGTTTCTCTTGTTGTTACATCGCCGGTTGGAAAATCCCAAGGGTCTAGGTTTGCAGTTGGGTAATCTTCAATATGTTTTACCATTCTCCCACGTTCAAGGACTAATGTTTTAAGTCCATTTTCGCAAAGTTCTTTTGCAGCCCATCCACCAGAAATACCGGTGCCAACAACGATGGCATCATATTCTTCTTCAATGGAGTTTAAATTGTTGACATTCATTATAATTAGTATTAATTAGTTTAGTACATGACAAAGACAGTTCGTTGATATTTGAAAAGCTTCTATCGTTGACCCCTCCGCCTATCGACACCTCCCCTTAAAAAAGGGGAGGAATTATTAAGGAACTCATTTTTAATGATTTGAACTTCTTATTTAAAATTTTGTCATGTACTTAATTAGTTTAGTTATAAAATTAGCATTTAATATAATAAAATTGCAGATTTAATGCCAAATTAATTAATTTGCATTATATTGTTGTTCAATTTTTTTCAGTGAAGTTAAATATACAAAAAATAACCCCGTTTGAAGCCGATGGTATTATCTATCATGCAGATACTTGTTTGCCACTTATTGATGCAGTTAATAGAAAAAAACTAAAATTTAAAGCTCTAGCTAGATACACTTATCCTGGAGATAGATTAACAGATGATACTTTAGGATTAAATAGTGTTGGGTATTGGGATGCTAATGAAAAACAAGATTGGGGTTTAGATTGGCATAGAAATGAGGGTATTGAAATTCATTTTTTAGAATCGGGTTCCATGCCATATTCTCAAGAAAAAAAAGAAATGGAATTGCAACCAAATGATTTAACTATTACTCGCCCATGGGAAGCTCACAAAGTTGGAAACCCAAATATTGGTGTAGGAAAGTTTTATTGGGTTATATTAGATTTAGGTGTGCGGAGGCCTCATCAAAATTGGGTTTGGCCTGACTGGATAATTTTAGCACCAGAGGACTTGCTTAAATTAACTACTATTTTGAGACAAAATGAAGATGTGCGTTTGCGCTCGGATAAGCGGGTAATAGACTGTTTTCAGAGGATTGGACAAGCAGTTGATACAGATAAAAAAGGAAGCAATTCATCAAGAATTAGATTGTTGGTTAATTATTTATTAATACTTCTTTTAGATCTTTTGGTCTCTGAAAATGTAGAGCTTAAAGAAGAGCTTACAGATAGTTCAAGAAGTGTTAAGTTATTTTTGAATGAATTAGAGAAAGATTTAGCCGAAGCTTGGACTATTGAAAAAATGGCAGATTCAGCAGGGGTTGGTTTAACTCGATTTACATATCATTGTAAGCAGTTAACAAATTTAACACCTATGCGGTATTTAATGATGAGGCGCTTAGAAATGTCTAAACGAATATTATTGGAAAACAATGATTTTAGTGTTGCCGAAGTAGCATTTAGTTGTGGGTTTTCTACAAGCCAGTATTTTTCAACGGTTTTTAAAAAACATGAGAAATGTACCCCAATTGAATATCGCCAAAAACATAATCTTTTAGTGTAGAATTAAGAAAATAATTTGTATAAATTCTTTCACTGAATAATTATAAACATTTTTAAGAGTACAATTTTATAAATTTCAGATTAATTTAAAACCAAATAAATGAGATTAAATTTATATACAAAAAAGACATTATTAGCATTATTAACCCTTTTATTAATTGTTAGCTTTTCTTGTAAAAATGAAAAAAGCGAGCAGGCTAAAGGAGAAATTGCTGTAGTAGAAGAAAAAAACGAACCTTTTTTTAAATTATCATTAGCACAATGGTCATTACACAGAGCTTTTAATGATGAAGGCATAAGTCCTTTCAAATTTGCTGAAATGGCTAAAAGTACTGGTTTTGAAGGTGTTGAATACGTAACCCAACTTTATAAAAAAGAAATCGAAACTTTAGGTCATGATAAGGTTATAGACTCATTAAAAACACTAAGCGAGCAACATGGAATGAAAAATGTATTGATAATGGTTGATGGAGAAGGTGACTTAGCAGACCCCAATTTAGAAGCTCGTAATAAAGCTGTTGAAAATCATAAAAAATGGATTGATGCAGCTCAAAAGTTAGGATGCCATGCTATCAGAGTAAATACTTTTGGGACAAACGATCCTGAAATATGGAAAGTAACTGTGGTTGATGGTTTAAAAAAATTATCTGAATATGCTGCAACAAAAAACATCAATGTGCTATGTGAAAATCATGGATGGTTATCATCAGATGCCCCAAAACTCATGGCAGCCATTAAAGAAGTGAATATGGAAAACTGTGGCACATTACCTGATTTTGGAAATTGGTGTGTTAAACGTAAAGAAGGAGCACAATGGGGAGAATGCGAAGAAGTTTATTTAGATAAATATGAAGGAATTAAATTAATGTTACCTGCCGCAAAAGCAGTAAGTGCAAAAAGTTATGATTTTGATGAAAACGGAAATGAAACAACATTGGATTACCCTCGAATTTTGCAATTAGTGAAAGATTCAGGATATACAGGATTTATTGGAGTTGAATATGAAGGAACAAAACTAAACGAAAAAGAAGGGATTCTAGCCACTAAAGCACTTTTATTAAACTCTGCTAAAGGTTTAAATTAGAATATTTAAAAAACTAACTAACTAAACTATAAATGAAAAAATCCACACAATTTCAATTATCGTTCATGATGTTCCTTGAATTCTTCATTTGGGGTGGATGGTTTGTAACACTGGGGTCTTATATGGGAAATAACCTAAGCGCTACAGGAGCCGAAACAGGAATGGCATATTCAACCCAATCTTGGGGTGCTATTATTGCACCTTTTATTATTGGTTTAATTGCTGACCGATTTTTTAATGCTGAAAAAATACTTGGTGTATTACATATAATAGGTGCGTTTTTAATGTATCAAATGTCGCAGTCTACAGAGTTTTCTACTTTTTACCCTTACGTTTTAGGCTATATGATTGCTTATATGCCAACACTAGCATTAGTAAACTCGGTATCATTTAATCAAATGAATGATCCTGCAAAACAATTTCCAATGGTTCGCGTATGGGGAACAATTGGTTGGATTCTAGCAGGTTTATTAATTAGCTTCGCTTTCAAATGGGATTCTATTGAAAATATTGGTCAAGGTATGTTATCAAATACGTTTACAATGGTAGCCATAGCTTCGGCAATTTTAGGAGTTTTTAGTTTTACATTACCTAAAACACCACCAAGTGTTTCAAAAGACGAGAAAGTAACTATAAAAGATATTTTAGGATTAGATGCTTTGAAATTATTGAAGGACAGAAATTTTTTAGTGTTTTTTATATCTTCAATATTAATATGTATTCCTTTAGCATTTTACTATCAAAATATTAGCCCATTTTTAACCGAATATAAAGTTGAAAATTCTACAGCATGGGCGTCATTAGGTCAAATTTCAGAGGTTGGTTTTATGTTATTATTACCATTTTTTTTCAAAAAATATGGATTCAAAAAAACCATTCTTTTTGGTATGTTAGCTTGGGGAATTAGATATGCTTTATTTGCATTTGGTAATGCAGGAGATTTATTTTTTATGCTAGTTATTGGTATTGCATTACATGGTATTTGTTATGATTTTTTCTTTGTTTCTGGTCAAATTTATACAGATTCGAAAGCAGGAGAAAAAGTAAAAAGTGCTGCACAAGGGTTAATTACTTTAGCAACTTATGGCTTAGGTATGTTAGTTGGTTTTTGGGTTGCAGGACAAATAGTAGATAAAAATGTTTTAGCTGATGGTTCACATAATTGGACAGATGTTTGGTTGTTTCCTGCATTATTTGCTGTTGGCGTATTAATTTTCTTTGCGGTATTATTTAAAAATGAAAAAGTAGAATATACAGAGTAAAAATATTTTAATGAGTAATAAAATTAGATTAGGAATTTTAGGAGGCGGAGGCGATTCTTTAATAGGGGTTTTACATCGTGTAGCTATAGCTATGTATGATAAGTATCAGATTGTTGGAGGTGTTTTTAACCCTAATTGGGAAGATAATATTGGTTTTGCTGAAAAAATAGGTTTATCTAAAAACCGTATTTATAAAGATTTTGACACATTAATTGAAGAAGAATTAAAACTTCCAGAATCGGAAAGAATGCAAGTGGTGTCTATTTTAACACCAAATTTTTTGCATTTTCCAATGGCCAATAAGTTATTGGAAAACGGTTTTAATGTTATTTGTGAAAAACCAATGACAACTACTTACGAGGAAGCAAAAACGTTAAATGCTACCTTAAAGAAAGCAAAAACAGTATTTGCTGTAACCTATACATATACAGGTTATCCAATGGTGCGCCAAATGCGTGAAATGATACAATCTGGGGTTATAGGAGAAGTTCAAAAAGTAGATATTCAATATTATCAAGGTTGGATAAATCCAATATTATTAGATAAAGAACTGCGAAAAACAATATGGCGTTTAGACCCTAAAAAAGCGGGAATAAGTAGTTGTGTTGGCGATATTGGCACACATGCATTTAACATGGCAGAATATTTAACAGGTCTCAAAGTAAAATCTATATTAGCCGATTTGAATACAAGGTATGATGACAATCAATTAGATGTAGACGGCACAATACTTATTCGTTTTTCAGAATATGTGAAAGGTGTTATTAGGTCTAGTCAAATTGCAACTGGTGAAGAAAACGGACTTGAAGTAAAAATATATGGAACAAAAGGAGGGTTTAATTGGAAACAAGAAAATCCAAATTATCTATATCATCTTACAGATGACAAACCATTACAAGTTTTAAAACCAGGTCATGCTTATAATTCTGATTTGTCTTTAGACGCAACAAAATTACCACCAGGACATCCAGAAGGAATTTTTGATTCAATGGGAAATATTTATAAAGGTGTTGCTAAAGCAATTAATAAAGAACCTTATAATCATGGAGAATTCCCAACTATTGTTGATGGCGTAAGAGGTATGAATTTTATAGAAAAAGCTGTGGAATCTCACCAAAAAGGAAATGTTTGGGTAACTATTGAAACTGTAAATTAATGAAAACTATAAAAGGACCAGCAATATTTTTAGCTCAATTCATGGATGATAAAGCGCCATTTAATTCTATTGATGGGTTATGTAAATGGGCTTCAGATTTAGGCTATAAAGGCTTGCAAATACCAACGTTAGATAAATCAATAATCGATTTAGATATTGCTGCAGATAGTCAAACTTATTGTGATGAATTTAAAGGAAAAATTAATAGCTACGGATTAGAAATCACAGAACTTTCAACACATATTCAAGGTCAGTTAGTGGCAGTACATCCTGCACATGATATTATGTTTGATGTTTTTGCACCAGACAATTTAAAAGGGAAATATAAAAAGCGTACAGCTTGGGCAGTCGATCAAATGCAAAAAGCTGGAAAAACCAGTAATCGTTTAGGTTTAAAAGCGCATGCTACATTTTCAGGTTCTTTACTTTGGCCTTATATGCATCCATGGCCACAGCAACCTAAGGGGTTAGTAGAATTAGGTTTTAAAGAATTAGCAGATCGATGGAAGCCTATTTTAAATACATTTCAAGATAATGGCGTTGCAGTATGTTATGAAGTGCATCCGGTTGAAGATATTCACGACGGTGATACTTTTGAACGCTTTTTGGAAGCCACAGGAAACCATAAAGCAGTTAATATTTTATATGATCCATCACATTTTGTACTTCAGCAATTAGATTATGTTAAGTATATCGATCATTATCACGAATTTATTAAAGCATTTCACGTTAAAGATTCTGAGTTTAATCCATCTGGTAAAAAAGGAACTTTTGGAGGTTATAACGACTGGAAACATAGAGCTGGTAGATACCGTTCGCCAGGTGATGGACAAGTAGACTTTAAAAAAGTATTCTCAAAATTAACCGAATATGAATGTGATGTGTGGGCAGTTTTAGAATGGGAATGTGTAATTAAAAGTCCAGAACAAGGAGCAAGAGAAGGTGTGAATTTTATACAAAAACATATTATTGAAGCCACAACTAAACGCTTTGATGATTTCGCTGGTGGCGATGATACAAACCAAGAACAACTAAAAAACATATTAGGATTATAAACTATTTAATTATTTAAAATGAAGAAATTAATTTTATTAGCAGTATTTACTATTGTGATTTTTGCTTGCAAGGATAAAACAAAACAAAATGAAGAAGCTTTAATAGAAGTTAAAGAAGAGGTTGAAGTTAAAACTGAATCTGAATGGATTACACTTTTTGATGGTACAAATTTTGATAACTGGCGTGGCTATTTAACAGATGAGATGTATCCTGAATGGACTATTGAAGATGGCGCAATGTTATTTACACCTAGTGAAAAAGGCGGAAAAAACATTATTACAAAAGATACTTATACAAATTTTGTTTTATCGCTAGAATGGAAAATATCTGAAGGTGGTAATAGTGGAATTTTCTATGGTGTTTATGAAGATGAAAAATTTAATGAAGCGTATCAAACAGGACCTGAAATTCAGGTTTTAGATAATGAGCGTCATCCAGATGCGAAAGCCAACCCTAAATTTCACCAAGCTGGAGCATTATATGATTTAGTGCAACCAGAACAAGATGTTTGTAAACCTGCCGGAGAATGGAATATTTGTGTGTTAAGTGTAAATCATGAAACTAACCAAGGGAGTGTAACCCTTAATGGTACAGAAATTGTAAAATTCCCAGTTCATGGTGAAGAATGGGATGCTCTAGTTGAGAATTCTAAATTTAAAGATTGGGAAGGTTTTGGTAAACACCAAACAGGCCATATTGGGTTGCAAGATCACAGCGATAAAGTTTGGTTTAAGAATATTAAAAT
>TARA_R110002111_G_scaffold104621_1_pt1 | contig 14000 bp, 14 predicted proteins | sample TARA_R110002111 | Tara Oceans TARA_R110002111 (sample SAMEA4397363) | marine metagenome | biome: Polar Biome; feature: [ZZZ] marine water layer (ENVO:01000295); material: water (ENVO:00002006), including particulate matter (ENVO:01000060) such as... | depth 199 m | reverse complement strand
CTTGCAAAAACAGCAATCATGGAGTTTCCAAAAACCGTTTGAAATGTTTCATCATCAACATAAGACCACGATGTTGCAGGAACGCTACTGGCAGTGTAAATAATTAAAAGCGAAAAAAGTGAAGCAAAAATACCAACAACAACCATATCGTTAGCACGTTTTTTGCCATAAATTTCACTAATTAAATCGGTTATTAAAAAGGTGATAGGGTAAGGTAAAATACCAACTGATATTTCAAAAAGTTTACTCCCAAAAATTTCAAAATTAAAAGGATACCAGTAAAAGAATTTTTGAAATATGAGGTTTGAAACGACTAATGATGTAATAAACAAAGCGCCTAAAAGCAAGTAAATACGTTGGGCGGCGAGTTTATCTTTTAATGTCATTTAAAATTGTGAATAAATATAAGTTCTGTCAGTTCGAGTGTCCAGACTTTTGGGTCTGGATGTATCGAGAACTAATGTTTGTTAAATTTCTTTTTAGCTAAGTTAGGAAGTTTTTCAAATTCATTTTTTATTAGAGCTTCTTTTTTTGCACGGGACCATTTTTTAATTTGTTTTTCTGACTGAATAGCAAGATTAACATCAGTAAATTCTACATAAAATTCTAAATTAGTTGGTCTTCGTTTAAAAGTATAACTATCTGTATGTTTTCCAAATTTATGCTCTTTAATTCGTTTTGTTAAATTAGAAGTTATACCAGTGTAATACGTTTCGTCTGAACATTTCAAAATATAAACATAGTAAATTTTCATATTTCTTAGATTAAAGCTTCTCGATACAATCCCGATTAAAAAATCGGAATCACTCGAAGTGACAAATGAGTTCTTGCATTTGTTTCAGCGATGCAACTTTTGAAGCATAGTATCGAGAATAAATTTGTGAACAACTCTTTACAGTAAATATAAAGGAAACCATTTACTTTTTATTATTTTGCTCTCGTATGATGCAACCCACAACATTTCATATTGCTTTAGGTAGTAATAAAGGCGATAAATTTAAAAATCTTCAAGATGCTGTTGATGCTATTCATAAACGTATTGGGAATATAAATTTAATATCTAAAGTTTATAAATCGCCTGCTTTTGGTTTTAAAAGTGATGATTTTTTAAACTGCTGTTTGGTTTTAGAAAGCTATTTAGAACCACAAAATGTACTTGATATTTTATTAGATATTGAAACCACTTTAGGACGCACCAGAACCCATATTAACACTTACGAAGCCAGAACTATTGATTTAGATATCGTATTTGCCGAAGATAAAATAATAGCCACAGAAACTTTGCAATTGCCACATCCAGAAATGCAAAAACGCAAGTTTGTTTTACAGCCATTACATGATGTTGCCTCTAAAGTTAAACATCCTAAATTAGATAAATTAGTATCGGTTTTATTGGATGAATGTGATGATGAATCGGTTTTAGAACCTATTAAAATATGGTTAAAAAACCCGAGCAAAAGCTTTAATTTTTCAAAGTACAATTACATCGCTATTGAAGGGAATATAGGTGCTGGAAAAACCAGTTTAGCTACAAAAATAGCGCACGATTTTAATGCAAAATTAATTTTAGAACGGTTTGCCGATAACCCTTTTTTGCCAAAATTTTATGAAGATGCTAATAGGTATGCGTTTACTTTAGAAATGTCTTTTTTGGCAGATAGATACCAACAAATTTCGGATGATTTATCGCAATTCGATTTATTTAAAGATTTTATTGTGAGTGATTATGATGTGTTTAAATCGCTTATTTTCTCAAAAATTACTTTAAATGAAGATGAGTTTGGTTTATACCGAAAGCTATTTTACTTAATGTATAAAGATTTACGGAAACCAGATTTGTATGTGTATTTATATCAAAATACGAGTCAGTTACAAAACAACATAAAAAAACGCGGGCGCGATTATGAGCAAAATATTGCTGACGATTATTTGGAAAAAATAAACTCAGGGTATTTAGAGTTTTTAAAAACCCAAAAAGATTTTAATGTAAAAATTATTGATATTTCTGATAGAGATTTTGTAGATAATCGAGCGGATTATTTGTGGGTTTTAGATGCTATTTGTGAGGAGTGATTTTCCAAATAAGTATTTGCCAAAGGAATTAATTACACACGATGTTTGTAGTAGTTTTATTTTATTTGAAACAGTTGGAATTATAATATTTAATCGTTTCAATGATTTCTAATTCCAATCTCTCACTTTCATTTAGCTTAGAATACTTTCCTAGAACATACTTTTTAAACGCATTTCTTTCAATAAGATCAACCAATTTTGGACAATCACTAAAATAATTTTTCATAGGCCGTTTGGCGTTTCTATATGCTGTAGGATAGATATTTACAATTTCTTCATCTTTTTTTTGTAGATAATATTTAGAATATATATAACCGTATATATTTTCATAAGTGTTTTTAACAAATTCTTCTTTAAATAGACTTACCTTTCCCTTCCATTCTAACGAAACCACAATGAATTTTTCTTTTTTTTTGTCATTCTCTTTAATAATATAGAATGTATTAATGGTATCTCTACCATTTAAATAATCTATTCTATTAATCTCTGAAAATCTATATCTATCCACACTTTCATTGTTTTTCTCATACTGTACATCTCCCTCTCCACCCCAAGCATTTTGCTTTTTTATCACAACAATACCTTCTTTTTTTGTACCATCATTAAAAGATATTATTGCAGTACTATTTTGAGAAAAAATCATTGCTGATATCAGAAATGCCAATAAAAACATATTTTTTTTCATCATTTTGTTTTTTTAAATTACTACCAAAGCTTTCATAACATTAGTCCGTTTTAATGACTCATATCAGACGATAAGCTAAGTTAGTTTTTATAAAGTTTAAAATCAAGCTAAATTTAATCCTCATCCATCTCCATAATCAAATTGGCAATAAGCGACGTCCATCCTGTTTGGTGAGAAGCTCCAAGGCCTTTTCCAGTATCGCCATCAAAAAATTCATAGAAAAAATGTTCATTTTTAAAATGTTCATCTTTTGTGAAAACTTGGTCAGCATCTTCAGAATGGTATGGAAATTTACCATCTTCATTGGGTTCAAAAAGTTTTATAAGTCGTTTTGTTAATTCGTTAGCAATTTGCTTTAAATTTAATTTTTTACCAGAACCTGTTGGGAACTCATATTGGTATTTGTCGCCATAAAATGTGTAATATTTTCGTAACGATTGAATAATCATATAATTTAAGGGCATCCAAATTGGGCCTCGCCAATTGGAATTGCCTCCAAACATACTAGAACGACTTTCGCCAGATTCGTACTGAATTTGATGACGCCCATGATGTTGAAAAACAAAAGGATATTTTTCGTGATATTTTGATAGCGATCGAATACCATAATCTGATAAAAATTCATCTTCATCTAACAAGCGTTTTAGCAAGTGTTCTAACCTAAAACCACGCATAATTGAGAACAAATAGTTTCCATCTTTGTTAGCTTCTTCTAAATTAGAAATTAGAGACGCTAAATCTGGTCGTGTTTTTATAATACGGTTTGCACGTCTCCTAAATTCTTCTAATTCTTCAAATAAATCTTTAGGAATAATTTCAACAGCAAACATAGGAATTACACCAACTAAAGAGCGCACTCGTAAACGATCGGTTGATCCGTTTGACATTTCAACAACATCATAGTAAAAGTTGTCATCATCGTCCCAAAGTGAGATATCTTTTTTGCCAATATGGTGCATTGCCCAAGCAATATTTAAAAAATGTCTGAAAAAATTAGCTGCCGATTCTTCGTAAATTTTATTGGTTTTTGCAAGTTCTAACGACATGCGTAACATGTTAATAGAAAACATCGCCATCCAACTAGTAGCATCAGCTTGCTGCATTCTCGTTATACCAGGAGGCATGTGGTTTCTATCAAAAACACCAATATTATCTAAACCTAAAAACCCGCCTTCAAAAAGATTGGTGCCGCTTTTATCTTTTTGATTTACCCACCATGTAAAATTGATGAGCAGTTTTTGAAATGCTTTTTCTAAAAAAGGGATATCGCCTTTTCCTGTTTTAGCTTTATCCTGCTCATAAACTTTCCAAACGGCATATGAATGTACAGGAGGATTTACATCGCTAAAATTCCACTCGTAAGCAGGAATTTGTCCGTTAGGATGCATATAGCTTTCCTGCAAAACTAACAACAATTGATTTTTGGCAAAATAAGGGTCAATTTCTACAAACGACGCCATGTGAAATGCTAAATCCCAGGCGGCATACCACGGGTATTCCCATTTATCAGGCATTGAAATAATATGCCTATTGGTAAGATGTTGCCAACTATAATTTCTCTTGTTGACTCTATTCGGTTTGTTTTCTCCTGGTCCTCCAAAAAGCCATTTAAAAACATCAAAATAATAGAATTGCTTAGTCCATAATAATCCTGAAAATGCTTTTCTTGCTAAGTCTTGTCGAGATTCTGGTAAATCCTTTTTTATAATAGCGCTGTAAAAATCTTCGCATTCTATTTTTCTTTGGTCAAATATAGTATCAAATGCTTCCCAAGGATTTTCCAATTCTACTTTACTTAAGCGAACTTTTATACTTTTTTCTTCGCCAGCTTTAAGATTAAACTCGTGCCAAATGGCCATTTTTGAACCCTTATTCTTTGGATTTACTGTCTTTTTTTTATTTACTACATGCTCATGAATACCGTCCTTAACAAAAGGAACTTCATTTTTAACATTATAAATACGTTTATTATTAGTTTCATTTTCGCAAAACAGTTGTTTTCCATCTTCATGATAGAAAAAATAGTCGCCGTTCCTGTGGCTGCTAGATTTAGCAACATTATTTGCAGTAGATTTTATAGCAGGTCTCTCGTGTTTTTCATTATGTTTCCAGAAGTTTCTAAACCATAAATGCGGTAATACATGAATATCAGCAGCTTTTGAGCCTCTATTTACCACGGTCACTTTCATTAAAATATCATCTACATCAGCTTTAGCATATTCAATAAAACAATCAAAATAGGCATTGTTTTTAAAGCAACCCGTGTCTAATAATTCGTGTTCTGGCTCGTCTCTACTTTTTCTATTTCCGTTTAGTAATTCATCATAAGGAAATTTACTATGTGGATATTTGTATAAATATTTATTGTACGAATGTGTTGGTGTAGATACTTGATGAAAATAAAGCTCTTTTACATCTTCGCCGTGGTTACCTTGGTTGTTTGTAAGGCCGAATAAACGTTCTTTTAAAATGGTGTCTTTACCATTCCAAAAAGCAGGTGCTAAACACAAAATTTCTCTGGAATCGCAGAAACCACCTATGCCTTCTTCTCCCCATCTGTAAGCGTTACTCCTGGCTTTGTCATGATCTATAAATTCCCATGACTCACCATGTTCGCTATAATCCTCTCTTACAGTTCCCCATTGTCTTTCGGCTAAATACGGCCCCCATTTTTTCCAGTTTTTATAGTTGTCAGAAACGGCTAGTCTTTCTGCTTCAGGATTTTTATCAGTCATAAATTATATTGGTTATAATTTTTAATAACAATTTAGGCAAAATTAATACTTTTTTTAAGCAAGTCGCTATCTGAATTTTCAGTATTGTCTATTTAGAATTTTTAAATGGTTTCTTTTGATATCTTTTTAAAAAACAAGTTGTTAATTGTTGAAATCATATTTGAAAAGCTAAAGAATGAATACATGATATTTTGTTAATGTGTGTTTTAAAATACGTTATAAAACGTTGTTACAATTCGCCCATTGTCATTTTCTAGACTATGCTCATTTAATATTTTTTCTTCTTTTATTTTGAAACTAAAAGGCGCTTCTAAAATATTAACACCGCTATTTTGTTTTAGTCTAATACCTTGCCCAGAAATGATATCTTTATTGGGAATAAAGGGGCCTGATGGTAAATGTTCAGTTAGAATAATATAGTTGTAAACCGTTAGTTTTTTAAATAGGTTTTGTATTTCATCGTTAGATAAATGCTGTAATACTTGCCGCAGTATAATACAATCTGCTGGCGGAAGTTCGTCTTTTGTAATGTCTAAACAATAAAACTCAAGGTTGTCTGCTTTAAATAGTTTTTTATTTCTAGCGATAAGCTTTTCAACAATATCTATAGCAATGTATTTTTTAGTGTATTTCGTAAGGCGTTTTCCAACATTAAAATCGCCACAACCTAAATCGCAAACAACTAAAGAAGAATGGTTAGCATTTAAGAATGAAATGATACTTTCTAAATATGGATTTATAATTTTAGTATCGTGCGACCCAGACCCAGAATAAAAATCGAATTCGTTTCCACCCCAAAGTTTTAGTTCATAAATTTGATTCATGGCATCTTTAGTAGGCCAAGGTTTCTTTGTTTTATTGGACATTTATTGGGTTTTACTCATCTTTTATATTATGAGTTTTCAACCACTCTTCTCCATCTTTATCCACGAAAAAATCCATCCAAACATAGTACATTTCATTATTTGCATTCACACTCACGGAATGACTTGAGCCACGAGGAATATGTAGTAATGCATACTCAGGGAAATTTACTTGTGCATCATCGGCATAAACAATGGTTTGATTATCGGTAAGTCCTAAAAATAATTGCTCCAACATGGCGTGTTCATGTGCGCCTACTTTGTCGGGGCCAATTGTTTTAACGGTGCCCATGGCTACCCTCGGAATGTATTTATTAGGCAGTATAGTTCGGCTTGTTGTTTGTGGGCTTTTAATAGGCTCAGTGTACGATTTGCAATCTGTAAACTTTGCAAAGTAGATGTTTTCGGTATGTTCCTTCGGAAATGTTTTTATGTATTCAATATCTAATTCTGTTTGTAAAACTGATATTTTAAGATAATGAAGCGTATCATTTTCAATAGGTTTAAAAGAAATATCTTCAACTGTATTTGGCAACATAATAGTTTCCGGTACAATTTCGTAAGTTGTTCCACCCGATGTTAGGTTGCCATAACCTGTTATAAATAAGTAAATGGTTTTATAGCCTTCTTTAAGGTCGACTTTTTTAGTAATATTACTTGTGATAGTAAAATGTTCACTTGTTACTCCGTCTATTTCGTTGATTAAAATAGTTTTATTTTGCTCTTGTTGGTTCGGTTGTAAAGCCATTGAAAGATATTCAATAGGAATTTCCTGAGCTGTTAAAGATATAGCTGAAAGAAATAAGGCTGTAAAAAGTAAAAAAATAAATTTCAGTTTCATTTTTAAATAATTTAGTGTTGTAATTTACTGAATAAATCCCAAGTTACAACCCCACAACTCACCGATATATTCAAAGAATGTTTTGTGCCAAATTGCGGAATTTCAATAACTAAATCACTGGCATTAACGACATCTTGCGATACGCCTTTTACCTCGTTTCCAAAAACTAGCGCATAAGTAGTTTTTTGTTTAGGCGCAAAATCGTTTAGCATGGTGGCGTTTTCAGCTTGTTCAATAGAAATGACTTTTATATCTTCTGATTTTAATTTTTTAACTAATTCAAGCGTGTTTTTAGCGTATTCCCAAGCTACAGTATCGGTACTTCCTAATGCGGTTTTATGAATATCTTTATGTGGTGGTGTAGCCGTAATTCCACACAGATAAATTTTTTCAATTAAAAAGGCATCACTTGTTCTAAAAACAGAGCCAATATTGTTTAAGCTTCTAATATTATCAAGAATAATAATGATAGGCGTTTTTTCAACGTCTTTAAAAGTCTCAATACTTAATCTATCTAATTCGCTATTTTTTAGTTTTCGCATGTTATAATTTCATCAGTTAGTTACTCAACAAAATTAAAGAATATTTAGTTTCTTTTAAATCTAAGATTTAATTGAGGGAAACATAATTAGAACGATGGGTTGTTTTAAACCAGAATATTATAATATTTGCATTAATAGTATTTAAAAGCCACTCATGTTTGAAATAAAAACCATAGAAATAGTTGGGTTTATAGCTGCCATATTAACAACATCGGCATTTGTGCCACAGGTATATAAAGCTTGGAAAACTAAAGATGTTGAAGCTATATCTTTAACCATGTTTGTGGTTATGTTTATTGGTGTGCTTTTATGGTTGATATATGGTTTTTATATTAATAGCTTATCTATGGTAATTGCAAATATTATGACTTCAATTTTATCGCTTACCATTATCATTTTAAAAATAAAGCATAAAAAAAATTAGTTTATTTGAACTAGACTTTTTTTTGATTTTCTTACCAATATGCTTTAGTGAGCATGTCTCCATAATGGATATTAATATGAAGCAATTACGCTATGTTATTAAATTAGCAAATCAAGGATGGGAAAAAGCCTGCGATAGTAATTTGGCTTTAGCCAAAGGATTAAATATTGTTAATGGTAAAATTGTTTATAAAGAAATTGCTGAAGCCTTTAATTGGGAAACCGAAGTTGCTTAGAACTGACAAATTAACATATTAAAATATTGGCGTTATTTTTGCTATATTTAGTATAGAATTTTAAAACAAAACAATGATAGGATATTATATATTAATAGGTGCCATAGCGTTGGTGAGTTGGTTAGTAAGCAGCACACTCAAACGTAAATTTGCTAAATACTCAAAAGTACATTTACGTAATGGCATGAGTGGTGCTGAAATAGCTGAAAAAATGCTAGCAGATCACGGTATTATGGATGTTGAAGTTATCTCAACACCAGGACAATTAACGGACCATTACAATCCAAAAAACAAAACAGTTAATTTAAGCGAATCTGTGTATAATCAGCGTAATGCTGCGGCTGCGGCTGTTGCTGCACATGAATGCGGACATGCGGTTCAACATGCTAAAGCTTACAGCTGGTTGCAAATGCGATCTAGTTTGGTACCTGTTGTTAGCGTAACATCTGGTATGTCACAATGGTTAATTATTGGTGGTTTAATACTTGGTGGTGCTGCAGGCCTTGGTTTAGGTTGGTGGGTTGCCGCTGCTGGCGTCGCATTTATGGGGTTTGCAACTTTATTCAGTTTTATTACTTTACCGGTAGAATATGACGCTAGTAATAGAGCATTAGCTTGGTTAAAAAATAAAAATATGGTAACGCCAGAAGAATATAAAGGTTCTGAAGATGCGCTTAAATGGGCTGCAAGAACCTATGTTGTAGCTGCTATTGGTGCTCTAGCTTCTTTATTATATTGGGCACTTCAAGTATTTGGAGGAAGAGATTAACAAATAAAAAATATAATTTTAAAGCTCTGAATAACCTTTCGGGGCTTTTTTGTTTCTTTACGTTTTCAATAAAATAGTATGGTAAATCCTTTAAAATATTATCAAGAACATTTAAAAAAATATCAATCTGAATCAAAAAGATTATATAAAAAAATGACTGCTTTTAGCCTGTATAGGCTAGCCATTTTCTTAAGTGTTGTTTTTGGTATTTATTTCACATTTAAGCAATGGCAATTAGCTCTTCTTATTGGTGTAATTGGAGTTGTTGTTTTTTTAGTTTTGCTTTCAAAATATACAGATATAAAACGATTACGTGATTTTAATAAAGCATTGGTAGGAATTAATGAAGAAGAAATTAAAATAGCTTCAGGCGATTTTCATAACCGAGATGAAGGCTTACAATTTCAAGATTCCAGCCATTTTTACAGTTTAGATATTGATTTATTTGGACGAGGTTCTTTTTTTCAGTTTATAAATAGAACTACTATAAACGAAGGAACAAAAAAACTCGCTGAAGCTTTAAAAGCAAATAATGTTGATGCGATTATTTCAAGACAAAACGCCATCAAAGAATTAAGCAGTAAATCACAATGGCGACAATATTATTCAGCAACATCTAGTTTAGTTTCTGTTGAAACTCCAGCAAAAAATATTATTAATTGGCTTCAAAATCATAAATCCTTTTTACCAAAAATAATACAATGGCTTCCTTTAGTTTTTTCTTTATCAACAGGTTTGTTAATTGGCTTAGCGGCGTTTAATTTAATTAACCCTGTTGTAATTGGATACTGGTTATTCGTTGGTTTGGGTATTTCAGGAATTTATTTAAAAAAGATAAATGTTTTGGCTTCCAATACCGATAAAGTTAAAGATACGTTTAGGCAATACGCGTTGCTTTTAGATTTAATTGAAAATGAAACCTTCACATCCGATTTATTAATACAGAAACAAAAGCAAATTCAATCGGAAGGTAAAAAAGCATCGGTTATTTTTGCAGCATTTTCAAAATCGTTAGACGCTTTAGACAATCGAAATAATCTTATTGGTGCTATTTTTGGCAATGGTTATTTTCTAACCGATATAAAAAACAGCTTTAAAATTGAAAAATGGATAAAACAATACGGGCATAAAGTTAACGATTGGTTTGAAGTGGTTTCTTTTTTTGATGCCTATAATTCCTTAGGAAATTTTACTTATAACCATCCCGATTTTGTGTTTCCAGAACTTGTAAACGATGGGTTGGTTATAAAAGCTAAAAATTTAGGACACCCACTTTTGAAAAAAATCAAACGTATAGATAGTGATTTAACTATTGATAACGAGCAATTTTTTATAGTTACAGGAGCTAATATGGCTGGTAAAAGCACGTTTTTAAGAACAGTGTCGTTACATATTGTAATGGCAAATGTTGGGTTGCCAGTTTGCGCAGAAACGAGTCAATATTCACCTGTAAAATTAATTACGAGTATGCGAACTACCGATTCTTTAACAGATGATAGTTCGTATTTTTTTTCAGAATTAACGCGCTTAAAATACATTGTTGATGCGATTCAAAAAGAGCCTTATTTCATTGTTTTAGATGAAATTTTAAAAGGCACAAATAGCACCGATAAGGCTATTGGATCTAGAAAGTTTGTTGAGAAACTAGTGGCTTCAAATGCTACAGGAATTATTGCGACACACGATTTGAGTTTATGCGAGATAGAAAAAGAACTTGAAGATGTTAAAAACTACTATTTTGATGCCGAAATAATTAACGACGAACTTCATTTCGATTACACTCTAAAAGAAGGTATTTGTAAAAATATGAATGCGTCTTTCCTATTAAAAAAGATGGATATTATTTAGTTTAGCCATACAAATAGATTCCAAACGATTCTTGTTTGAACGTTAAATTATTCTCAAAAATGCTGTATTTGCCATTAAAAAGCTTATATTTTAAATAAACAATATAATAGCTAAAAATTTAGAAATGAGAATAACAAAATGGATTTACATAGTAGGAATAACAATTTTAATATCATGCGGTAGTAGCGAGCGCGTCATTACAAACAATGGAACTGTATATGAAGTTAAGGGTAATAACTTTTATAATAAGGGTAAAGATGTTACAGATAAATTAACTGATATTGAAAAGAAAAGTATTCAATCTATTTTAGAAAAACGTTTGGAAGCTGAAGAAGCTGCTAAAGAAAAGCAAGATGAAATTGCCAAATCTCTGGATGCACTAAAAGATAAAGAAAAGCAGCTTAAAGAGAAGCAGCGTGAGATAGAAGATAAAATAGCAAACCGTGAGGATGCAAGAGATGATTTTTTTGAAGTAAAAAAGAAATTAAACGATTTAAAAGAAGAATATAAAGTACTAAAAGATAAGGGCGAATTATCGCCAAATGATGAATCCAAGTGGCGAAAAAGACTTAAAAAATTAGAAAAAAAATTAAAAGAAGCCGAGTTAGAAGTAGATAATTAATTTTTTTAAGAGTTTGCAATAAGAAATTCCAACCGAGGCACTTTAATTTTTTGAACTGAAAGGGGTCGTGACTAAACCAAATAATACCGTTTAGTTATGTATTCTCTTTTTTTATCTTCTCAATCATTTCAGTAGCATTTTCATCATCTGGTTTTAAACTAAGTACTTTATAGTAATTTTTCAACGCTTCATTATAGTTTTTCAATTTTAAATGTGCTTCACCTAAACTATCAAAAACATTATATTTATAAGGGAAAATCTTCGTGTTTAAATCAAAAACATATAATGCTTTTTCTAATTGATTTGAACGTAAAAGGGAATATCCATAAGTATTTAATTCCCTGCTTCCTTTTACAAATTCAGCTAATCTTGATATTAAAGCCCTTTCATCAAGTTTTAAACTATCAATAGATTTCGTATCCAATAAATAGTTCACATAATTAGCGGCAACATAATTTGGTGCGTACTTATTTTCAATGATTATCTTATGAATATCACGTTCAATAGTTTCAACAGGATGTTCTACAATTCTGTTAATTTCTTTTCCGTTTTTATAGAAAATAAAAGTAGGAACTCTATGAATGTTTAGTCCTTTTTCCTCATGATTTGGGCCTTGTTTATAAGCGTATTCAGTTCTATTAACAGCAATAACTTGTAATTGATTTTCTGGAAATTTGGCTGTATCCAAAACCTTATAAAATCTTGGCACTTCACGTTTACTATCGCCACACCAAGTACCCAAAAATACTTTTATTTCATATAAATTTAAAGAATCTTTTAAGTTTTTGGCTATGGATTTATTAACCAAATAATCGTCATAATTTTCGTTAAACCAAGTTTTAAAACTATTTTGGGTTAAATCATTTTTAACAATTTTGCCTAGTAATAATTCTTTACCATTGCTATCAGTTGTTAAAGTTTCAGAAGTTTGAGAAAAACTAAATTGTAGGCTAAGTAAAAGTAGAATAAGAACAACTGTTCTTTTCATGATTGATTGATTGATTGATTTTTATCAAAAATAGAATGCTTATCGCATAAATTCTAGTAATATGGATAGAAGGCATTCATAAGTTAACCAACTCATGATTCAAACCTACAAACAACAAATTTTTACGTTGGTAACTACAAAAGGGCTTTTTGTACACATTGTTTGATGGTTTTGACTTTTCTAGTTACTTTTAAAATATAAATGAGACTGGTAAACAAACATATTTCTCAACTATTAGTGCACATCTTGTTTTGGATGTTGTTCGTATTTGTGTCGTTGTTTTTGTTTTCAGATTATTATTGGAGAGAAAACCCGTTTTTACAATACGTATCCATTTTAGTGGCCATTGTTTATCTAAACAACTTTTTTCTACTCCCTTTTTTCGTAAAAATGAAATTATATGTGCTTTACGTTTTTGTTTTTGCAGCTATTTCTTTTTTTGCTACCCAATTGTATTGCTATGCTTTTGCGCAGTGCGGATGTAGTTTAACAAAATGTTTAAGCGATTATTTGTGGCAAACTTTAGTGCCTCTTATTTTCTTTTCATTCATATGGATTTTATATCGATTTATTGATAAACAAGAAGAAGTTGAAACCGTAAAAAAGGAGCATACCGAAATGGAGCTTAAGTTTCTTAAATCGCAAATAAATCCGCATGTTTTGTTTAATAATTTGAACACCATTTATTCCTATTCGTTAGAAAAACCAAACGAAACGCCTGAACTTATTCTAATGCTATCTGACAACTTAAAACATGTGTTATACGATAGTAATGAGGAAACCATTTCGATAGAAAAAGAAGTTCAATTTATTGATAATTATATTAAGTTTCAAACCATTAGAACTGAAGGTGTAAAGCAGATTATTTACAAGAAAAATATTGATTATTTTACTAATAGAATAGCACCTTTACTTTTAATTACCATTATTGAAAACGCTTTTAAACATAGCACGTTAAATAGCGATATTGTAATAAAAATAAATATCGAAAATAGTATTTTAGGTTTTACTTGTGAAAATGATTTTGATGCTGAAAAAGTAAGTACAACCGATTTTAAAATTGGGTTGCAAAATCTTGAAAAAAGGCTACAACTTATTTATGAAGATGGTTATGAATTTACTATTGATAAATCAGACCGATTTAAAGTGATTTTAAAATTACAACTACAATGAATTGTATCATCATAGAAGACGAAATTCCTGCACAAAAAATCTTAAAAAATTTTATTGATAAAATCCCAAGTTTGCAATTGTTGGGTGTTTTTAAGGCGGCTATTGAAGCCAATTCATTTTTAAATAATAATACGGTCGATTTAGTTTTATTAGACATTAATTTGCCAGATATGTCTGGAATAGATTTTATTAAAACTATTAA
>TARA_R110002111_G_scaffold262858_1_pt1 | contig 14058 bp, 6 predicted proteins | sample TARA_R110002111 | Tara Oceans TARA_R110002111 (sample SAMEA4397363) | marine metagenome | biome: Polar Biome; feature: [ZZZ] marine water layer (ENVO:01000295); material: water (ENVO:00002006), including particulate matter (ENVO:01000060) such as... | depth 199 m | reverse complement strand
CTACTTGGTGCGCAAACACCCGACGTTGAATATAAATTTGGGTAGATAACGCCTTCTTGCGCTAACTTACTTAGATTTGGTGTTGCTACTGTAGGATCGCCAAATGGAGAAATATAAGCTCCCATATCTTCGGTGACTAACCAGAGAATGTTAGGGCGTCCGGGCAACTTTAATGCTGCTGTATCTTCTTGTGCTTCAACGCTTTTCTTGTTTTTTGTTTGGCAACCTGTTATCAACAAACTTAATAGTAGTATTATTTTTAAAAATCTCATAATTGAATGTATTCCATTAAGGTGTTATTAATTTAAATGTTCTGTTTTAAAAATCTACTCTTCAATTTCAATCGTATAAAATGGAGCATTTTGTTTTTCATTAAATATTCCTGGATATATGACCACCTCTTCATTATTTGTAATTGAAGTAAAATAAACAAGCAAATCATAATCAGGATTAAGGCTTTCTGTAGGTATTTGAGCAACATAAGCATTCCCATCCCAAGTCATTTTTTGCCTATTAAATTCGCCTAAGGTCATATTAGCCATTCTAAAATGCACTCTAGGAATTCTGGTTTCTTCAGCAAACTTATTACTCTTAAAAATCACTTGTAAAGTATCCTTTGCCTCAATTAAAGTGGGTACTATCGCATCAAAACTACTACTAAAAGATATGTTAGTTTTTCCAAATTCAAGAGATTGCTTTTGTATAGAAATTTGTTTTGACTTTCCATTTATTTCAACGAGGCTATCCATATCTTTTTCTATTTCAGTAAGCCTATCCTTCCACGTACCATTATCATGTAAAAAAAGCGGAGCAGTATGATAGATTTTATTAGTTAGATTTACAATCGTTTCCCAGTAAGATTTTGCCTTTTCTAAATGAAGCATACTTAAGTGCAAATATTCCTTGTCTTTCGTTTCTTGATAATAAACATAATTCATTGACGCTATAACTTTTTCAGCATGATACATCGAAAGTGCTGATATAATCTCTAAATCTATTGCGTTGGTTTGAAATTCTTTTTGAAATTCCTTTGGAATATCTTCTATGTTCACTTTGGAGAGATTTTCTAATATTTCATCAGCCAATTTTTTATAATAAACAGCCAATTGAATCGGCGTTATCTTAGGTTGTACATCTTCTGTCATTACGTCTATTACGTAATCTTGAATACTATAAAACATTCCAGGATCACCAGGTTCAGCAGATTGATATGTTCTTCCCTTTTCTTTATGAAGCCAATTAGCATTATGATCAATAAAAAGAGCCCCGCCGCTATCCATTTCTGCCCAATTATAATTGGCTGGATGATTGGTAAGGTGGGATGAAGTAATTAGAGGCAATACTTTTCCAGCAGCAGAAAATGCCTTTAAAACAATAGGATAGGCATTACCATAATGCTGTTTAAATGTTCTTTGCCATACTTCAGGATTCGTATTTGTAGAATACCCTAACCTTCCGAATAATAAATACCAAGCCCAGTAACGTTGGTCTTCCCATTTGTAATACACCTTTGATTTATCGGACATAAGATTCCAAGTATTACTCTTTCTTGCCATGGGCGGTGTCACTTGAAACCCTTTACTCCCGCCAAAACTTGTGGAATACGAAAATCGTTTAACGTAATCTGAGTCTGCCCAAGTAAACATTCGTTTAGTTCCGATACCCCATAAACGATAAATAAAATCGAAATTACGAGAATCGTTTAAAAAATCGGCATACCCAAATCGCTGCCGTTTATCAAAATTATTTATTAACGCCAATTCTGCCTTTCGCATTTGTAAAGGATGGTATGGAAGGCCTACACCTTCCCATGTATATTTACTTGTTACAGAAAAGTCAATTTTAGTTTCAGTAGCCCATTTACGTATTTTATTTGTCAACCCCTTTGCCCTAATATCTAAAAACAAATTACCATTTCTATCACCATTGACTTTTGCGACTGCATAAATTATTTCTTTCCAAAATTCATCTGCTGTATTACCAAAACCGCCTACTCCCGATTCATAATTTACACGAAGCTGAATCCCATCAATCTCTGGCACTCTTTTTAGTAATTCTTGCATACCTTTTTTACAATATTGGGTATACTCTTTATCAGATTTGGGTAAGCCGTCAATAAGGCTTTCACTTCTACCATGACCCCAAATTCCGAATACGAACTCCAGTCCATAATTATGACTTATTTCACCTATCCTTCTCAATTGATTCAGATAATTTTTAGGCGTTTTATTTAAATCTTTCTTTAATGTTGTTTTTTGAAATCCAGGAACTTGAAAGAAATAAGGATAAACAGGTATCATAAAATCTTCCTTTTTACCATCATTATACCCAGTTATAAGCGTCAACCTATTAAAGCGGTTTTTTGCTAGTTGTTGCACATAATACTGCCAAAAATCTTCAGAAAAAAACCATTCATTATCATTTTCATCTTTAATAAATCGATCTAAGCCTCTCACTTTATTTTCTGGAAACTCCAAAGTATTTTGCAGCTTCGCCAAAGCTGACAATCCTTTGTCCTTAATTTGCTCAGACATTTCATTTAGAGCGTACATTATCCCTATGTCGTCACTTCCTCCAATAACTAAAGCCGTACTATTATTAACGTTTACTCTTTCATAAAATACGCTTTCAGCAGGAGCTTCTAGAATATTGGCATTATCTTTAAGGAGGTTATTTACTACACTATCTTTTAACGCCCCTAAAACTAAAAACATTTCATGGTTTTCAGAAGGTAATTCTTCTCTCAAGGCAATACCCGCTCCTGTTTCTGATAAAGCTTTAAAAAACTCATGCTTACCGAAAGCGACAGGACTGGTGGCATCATCATCAATAACCGTTCTGTCAACGATAATTATTTCGTTTTTAGTGACAATTTGATGGTTAATTAAGGATTGGCCTTGAGCAAAAGGCACAACAAAAAAGTAAAGACACAATATGGTATAGAAATCTTTAATCTTCTTTGTCATTATATTAGTAGAAACAAAAAAAGGTTAAATGAGCATTATCAAATAACCTTTTTTTTATGTTTTTCAATTACAACTTTAAAATCTCACTAGCTGCCATTAAGAAGGCACCTGTTCCAAAGTTTTGCCAAGAATCCGCAGATGCCGGCTCTGGAAAAGCACCAATATTTTGCACCCATCCTACTCGACCATCTTCGTGCTGGCATTTTGCAATGGCATTCCATGCTTTTTTAACTGCTGGTGTATATTTTTTATCTACCAAGCCGTTATTAATACCCCAAGCTAAAGCAAAGGTGTGAAAGCCACTACCGCTTACCTCTCCATGGTTATACGTTTCTGGACATAATAAGCTTGTACGCCACAAACCATCTTCTGGCTGAATTTCTAACATTTTTTCAGCCATTTCTTTATATAAATTTTCATAAAAAGGACGATGTTCATAATCTGTTGGCATATCATCCAATATTAAGGCTAAACCTGCAATAACCCATCCATTTCCTCTAGACCAAAATACTTTTTTACCGTTGGGTTCTTTAGTATCTTTATCATTTCCTTGCCATACAAAACGCATATCTCTTGCAAATAACTGCTCTTCTTCGTCATACAATTGGTTATATGTTTCCATGTAAAACTTATGCATTTCATCCAAATACTTAGGCTGCTTGGTATGTTTTGCGTATAAATTAAGCACTGGAGGCGCCATGAATAAGGCATCGCACCACCACCATAAAATAGTACGACCGTACTTGGTTTTATCAGTTCCTGATTTCCAGTTGTCATCTTCATATAAATGCGCATCTAAGAATTTTTTTGTAGGCTCTAAGTCTACAAAATTTCTCCTCCTCTCGTTCCTATCAATATATATATAACTATATGAGATAGCCACATCATCTGCATGATGAAAACGCTTATAGGTTTGCCAATCATTCCAATATGCTTGATTTTTTAAGGCTGCCATATACATCATATCTTTGGTTGCTTCGTGTGCTCTAGCAACACCAACATAATATGCTCCTGCCGTCCAATCTGTTGGTGCTAAAGCAAAAATGGGGTGTACTTCTTGCCATTCTAAAGCTTTAATCATTGATGCTTTTACCTCAGCTTTATCTATAGTTTGTACCTCGGTTACTTTTTGAGCTGTTGAACAATTGAATAATGATACAACTGCAATAAGGGTTAAAATCGTCTTATTCATTTCGTCTTATTTGTTTAGTTTAAATGTAGTTTCTAAATAGTCTTTTGATGATGTACCTATCATCACCGTGTAATCACCAGCTTCTAAACCTTTCTTCATTGAAATGCCTGTAAATTCTAACATTTTCGGCGTTATTTTAAATGAAACGGTTTTACTTTCTCCTGGGTTTAATTCTATTTTTTCAAAACCTTTTAATTCTTTATCTGGGCGTGTTACCGAACCTATCTCGTCTTTGATATACATCTGAACGACTTCTTTAGCTTTCATACTACCCTTGTTAGTTACTTTCGCACTAACTTCAATTTCGGTATCTGGTGTGATTTCAGCATTTGAAATTGAAATGTCTGAATATTCAAAATCGCCATAACTTAAACCATGTCCGAATGGATAAAGCGGTCCTTGTCCTAAAAATAGATATTCTTTTTTATAGTTAATCTCTTTCATACTGTAATGGTATGGTAACTGTCCAATAGATCTTGGTATGGTAACTGGAGATTTACCAGATGGCGATACCTCACCAAATATAATTTTTGCGGTAGATTCGTCACCAAATTCACTTAAATCCCAAGTATCTAAAATAGCATCTGCTTGTTCAGAAATTGTATTTATTGATAATGTTCTTCTGTGCTTTAACACTACAATTACTGGTTTACCTAAGGCTTTAATTTTTTCTACTAGTTCGTCTTGTGGCCCAACAGGATCAATGGTAGCACGGTCTCCTAAAGTACTATTACTAAAATATGCTTCTTTTGCAGTGAACTCATCACCTCCTAGAAATAGAATAGATACATCGGCAGTTCTCGCTTTATTAACCAAACTTGCCATGGCTTTTGGATCTCTATCTAAAAGTTTAGGCGCGCCTCCTTTTTGATCTGTTAACTGAAATCCCTTTTCTGCAATAAATCTCACTTTATCTCCGGCAACAGACTCAAACATCTCCTTGGTATTCTCTTTTAATAAAGGCCCAAGTAATGCTACTTTAGCAGATTTATCTTTTGATAACGGTAAAGCTTTATCTTCATTTTTCAATAAAATGATAGACTCTAAATCAGATTCTTTTGCCAATTCTAAAGAAGACGCTGCTCTGTTTCCTTTCTCGACATCTTCAATGTTAATGTAAGGATTATCAAAAAGTCCTAAAATGAATTTTGTCCTTAATACACGTCTTACTGAGCGGTCTATTAATTTTTCAAGTTCTGGGTTTTTCTTTACCATTTCTGGTAAATATGCATATGAATCTTCCGCATATAAATCGATATCAATTCCTGCTTCTAAGCCCATTTGTGCTGCATCTTCAGGAGTTTCGGCAACATTCATAAAATAAAACAAACGTGCAATATCGTTAGAATCTGAAACCACATAACCTTCAAATCCCCATTGGTCACGCAATACACCTGTTAACAATTCTGGATTACCATGACTAGCCACACCATTTAAATCGCCATGAGATGCCATAATCCCCAATGTTTTTGCTTCTTTTACAGCCGCTTCAAAAGGTGGGTAAATTTCATCAATTAAGGTTCTTTCTGAAATTTCTATAGCAGCAAAATTTGATCCTCCTAATACTTGACCATAGCCTGCAAAGTGTTTTGCAACTGCCCCAATATGTGTCCCATTTCCTAAGCCTTCATAATCTCCTTGTACACCCTTTACCGCACTGGTTACCATTTGGGTTGTTAAATACGTGTCTTCTCCAAAAGCCTCACTCATACGTCCAAAACGTGGGTCTCGAACCACATCTGCTTCGGGCGAATGGCACATGTGCATCCCTCTCAATCTGGCTTCTCTACCTACAACATCCCATTGGCGTTGCACCAATTCTGGATTGAATGATGCGGCCGATGTCATAGGTCGACCAAATCGAGTACAGCCTTCTGCATCTACACCGTTGTAAGATTCTGTAACAAACATGGCTGGTATTCCCCATCGGTTGTTTTCTATGATATATTTTTGAAGTTCGTTATTTAACTTAGCAGCAGCTACTGCATCTATATGCTCTCCTGGGTTTTTAATACCTGCAATACCCAGTTGTAATTTTTTAATAACCCTATCAGAAAGTTTTAAATTACCATTTTCATCAGGTTTGGTACCAATATTAGCATGAAAAATTCGCATTTGAGCAACCTTTTCTTCAAGTGATAGTTTTGGCAACAAGGCTTCAACACGCTCATCAATTGACAACGATGCATCTTTGTAATCTCCTGAATTTGATTCCTTTTTATCACAAGAAGCAATAATTAAGAGTACGGCTAAAAAAAATAGTTTCTTCATTAGTTTTAAATATTAGTATTGTTTTAGTTTTTAAATTTAAATCGGTTTAATTTTAGAGAGTTCGTGCCACCTCCTTTGAACACAAAACAAAGGGATTGATTTTCTTTAAGATTTTTAGTGTTAAACTGTCTTTTTTGAAAAGTATAAATTTCATTTTTTGGCACTTTACATGTGAATAAAAGTGCTCCTTCTGGGTTAACTTCTCTCACTTCTATTTCTGAAGTCTCTGAGGCTATTACTTCTAATTCTAAAATAGTTTTATCAGAGAGGTGCTTAACATTAGGATAAATGGTATAACTCGAACTTTCGGTTGGCTGCAATGAAAACCCACCTTTTGTGTTTTCAACTTTTACTAGATTTTCTGATTTGAAATAATCTTCGGCCTCAATACTTTCATCAGCATTATAATTCCCAACACCAACACCATCCACTCTAATAGTTGCCATTTCGCCATTATCCTTGTAATGTACATAACTTATAAAGCTATCTCTAAAATAACGGTTTCCTGTTTGACTGACATCGCAATACACATAATACCATTGATTGTTCCACTCTAAAAACGAACCATGACGCCCTTGTAAAAAACCATTTGGCCATGTGGGCGCATCATATCCTTCGGCAAAACTTTCTTCTTTTATAATAGTGTCTTTATAATCATAAGGCCCATAAAGGTTGTCAGACATGGCATAAAAACAGCCCCATGACAAATAATAGTTTCCATTATACTTGTGTACAAATGGTTTATCATCGGTTGGCATTTTTTTATTATTACCATGAGGATTATATGGTCCGCGAGGATTATTTATTTCGATCTTTTTAGGAGTTTCGGCTAGACTTATCATGTCATCGTTAAGCTTTGCGATATAGTAATCCCAAACACCAAAAATGATGTAATGTTCTCCATTATCTTCAAAAACCGCCATATCGTATTCGTGAGTTGGGGTCAAGTCAGATTTCAATAAAGGTTTCCCCATAACATCTTTCCATGGACCAACTGGCGTATCGCCTACTACAACCCCTGTTTGCTCATTACCTTCTGAAAAATAGAAATAATACTTACCATTTTTATAAGCAGCATCTGTTGCCCAACATCTGGTAAAATCTTTTCCAATATAGGTGTCCTTTGGATTTAAGACACTACGTTCTGTCCAATTCACTAAATCTGGAGAGGACCACACCCACCAATCTTCCATAATGAATGCTTTGTTTTCAATGGATTTGTCATGTGATGCGTAAACGTAAGCAGTATCATTAAAAATATGAATATGCGGATCATTTAAGCCAACGTCAGATACTATAGGGTTTTGAGCATTAGCACAAAGCATTATACTTAAATAAAAAAATAGAAGAACTATTTTATATTTCATATGATACCGTCTATTATGGATTAATTGGTATTAATGTATTGTTGAAAAAATTATGAATAAAGATAAGAAGTGACTATTTTGATTCTGTCCTGTCCTATCCTGTATTACCTATAAAATAATAAACTTGAGACACACAAAATAAATACCCAAAATACAAAATTTGATAGCTATTATTTTTAAGATTTAATAATAACCACCCAATCTTTGTCCTTTTCTGAAGGAGGTGTGCCTAAAGAAACAAGTCCTGTAGCTTTTACTGATTTTAACGAGCCATTTTGTAATTCTCCACCATGTCGTGGATCAAACCATTTTATTTTGAATGTTTTATCAGATTTACCTAAATTCAGTTTTATATCACGAGCATTTTTTTCTGTATAAATTGCATAAACTTCCCCCTGCTTAGCCAAACAATAAGACACAGTATCAGCAGTTAAATCGTCACGCGGTTCCATCTCCCAAAACGGAATGTAGTTATTAAAAAAATGAAGTGCGTATCTGTTTTGATCCCAAAATAAATCTCGACTTCTAAAATCCTGACAAGTTAAATCGGAATTTGGACTAGCATAACCAAAATACCACTCTACACCAAAACCACCTGCCATAAGAACACCCCACATAGCTCTACCTCTTGCAAAATTATGTTCTGGGTCTTCATCATCTGGTAGTAATGCAATATTTGCTTTACCAGGTTCGTCAACGGCTAATGCCCATTTTCTACCCGTAGCATTCGACTTTTCTCGCCATTTTAAAACTCGAGGATGCACATCATTAAACTCTGGGTGGCTTAATTGTAATGATGCCCCTGTTAATGGGGATTGGTCTCCAACCAACTCTGTATATCTATCATCTTTATTCGGGAATGTATGAATCACCAAATGACTGTTATAAGCATCCAATTGAGAAACATAGTCGGCTACTTTTAGGACTTCTGTTATAGGTTGATTATTTTCTTCACCTAAATTCCAATTCATGGAAAGGTGATGTCCAAATCTGGCTATAAGCTCGCGGTAATAGAGTTTTCCTTCCACACCAAAAACACCTTTGTCCATTAAATGGTCTGTTTCGGTTTCATGAGTTTTAAAATGAAGGAACATGCCTTTAGTTTCTGCGTACTCGAAAATACGTTCCCATTGGTCTAGTTTAGAAACATCGAAACGGGTTTTATGAAACATAGTTTCCCAAGCTTCTTTATTTTTCTTTGTACTGGCATATGCTTCATATTCTTCAATTGGTACTTTTAAAATATGTGGAAATATATTTCTATCATCACCATCTACATTAAACGTTAAAAAAGAGAATACGTTTAATTCCTCACTTGCCAAATAGTTTATGGCACCTAAAAGATTTTTACCTTTAGTTTCTTGCCACAAGTATGGCGTTGCACTTTCATCAAAATCTTTAGCATGTGGCTCCCAAACTTTTTGAAACCCAAGTGCATTTGTTGATACATCAAAATCTGTATATGCCAATAAGTTCTCTGGCGCATCTACCCCGAGTTTTATAAAATAATCGCCAGTTTCTGAAAACTTTAAATACGATTCGCCAACATATTGCAATCGTCCTTTTGCACGATTGTCAACTCCCGTTTTATCTGATTCTATAATTGTGAATTTTCCAGATTGACCATCCATATATCCCGCACTTGTGGCATCATTTGTATTTTCAGCTACAGCTATGTTCTTACCTTTTTTAAATGATGTGGTGTACGACCATTCTCCAATGGCATCTGGTGTAAAACGTACTTGCCAAATATTACCAGAATTACCACTAGTTTCAGCCGCATTACCATCGGCAGCATAAAAACCCGGAATGTTATAAGTTTTGTCTCCGTTTTTAAAAGTAACATCTAAACGGTAATTTAGAAACGTATTGTTTTCATCCATTTCACTGGTCTCAGGACCTTCAAATTTTAGCGTAATTCTGTGCCACTTTTTTAATTCACCGTCAATCTTGACTTCTTTTTGTTGCTCACAAGAATTGAAGATGATAAGACATGAAAAAATGAAAGTGCCGATGTGTTTATGCATTGTATTTGTATCTATTTAATTGCTATTTTCTTAACAAGTCTGTCCGCCTCATTATGTAGTTCTAAAAAATAAATCCCTTGAGTTTGCCCAGATAAATCAACTTTGTTTTGAGAAACCCTTCCACTTTGTACAACTTGACCTTGAATATTTAATAAGTTATATTTAAGGTTTTGAATATTAGATTTTATATTGAAAAGACCCTTACTAGGATTCGGGTAAACCCATACTTTTTGTATATTAAAGTCGTTTGTACTTAAAGCTGACTTCAACTCAAACACAATTTTATCCGGTTCACTTGATAATGATCTTCGCTGCGTAATCCTAACAGTGTTTTCTCCTTGATTTAACGTAATATCTGGAATTCTTGTCTCTAGATATACATTCCAATCAAACGTTCTAGTTATTAAAACATCGTCGAACAGCGTTCCGTTAATTTCAATATCCATAATAGAATCATCCCTATTTCTATTTGCCGCAAAAAGAATAAAATCATAAGTACCTGCAGTAGTTACCTGAAATTTATGCTCTACAAACTGATTGGAAGCAAAAGAATCAATGTATTCTCCTCCGGAAGCTGTAGCACTAGAGCCTATATTAATATCATTACTAGCCGTTGTGTAATCTTCTGCTTCTAATGAAATTAAAACCGGAGCATCAATCTCAGATAATGTAAACTCTTGAAAATATAATGGGCGTTTATCACCAACGCCTGGTGTGTTGTTGCCTGTATTCTCCATGAGATATACGTATAATTTATTACCTGAAACAAAAGCATCAAAATGTGAATAATTTGTACTTTCTGTACCTGAATAAATTATTTCCCAACTATTTTCACCTTCTAGAGTCGTTTTAATATTTACTTTTCCGCCTAAAAGCTCCACCATAAATACATGGTTTTTGTAACTATATAATTCGCCTCTAACCTGCGGATTAGGAATTAACCCTCCTGAGCTACTTGAAAAATTAGCATCTGTTGGTTTTTTATAATAATGTACATTGATATTATCTACTCGGGTAATAAAGTGTATCGCACCATTTTCGGTAACGGTCCAAGATGGATCATTGGATGATCTTGGCAACGATGCAGTTCCATAATCATCACCGGGTTGGGCAAACTGAACTGGATCTAAATTAGGGTTGATATTATTTTGGATTGGCAACGAAATAGAAGCATCATTAACATCATACCATGGTGTAGATGCGTTTTTTGGAATTCCGTTAGTATAGGCATAATATAATCCACTATTTAGCATATAACCGTTGCTAGTATTAGCATCATTATTAGTAGAATACCGTATGGAGAAACCAGCATAAAACTTACCATTTAAAAAACGTTCACCTCCATACATATTGTTTCTATTAGGTAAGGCTAAAGTCCCTTCATGAAACAACCAATTATTGCTCCATATATTACCATCATAATGTGCTAAAAGTATATCACCATTACCAGAGCCGCCTTGTCTATATCTTGCAATTAAACTACCATCATCAGCTCTGTGTATCATTGGATAGGTCATACGTTCATAATCCTCACCAGATTTTAAATAATTTTGCTTTGGATTAAAAATATCCAAAGTAAACTCATTATCAGACACAAAAGCTTTGTTCTTTTTTGACACTGAATAGTTAAAGAAATCATTTGGTAGAGAGGACGACCTGTAGGCGTGCATATCATAAAGTATGTGAATAGTACCATCTATTGTGCTTACACCAATCGCTGCTGTATTATGAGAATCACCTCGAATACCAGTGCCGTTTAGAATCTCTCCCCCTTGACCTACATGTTTATGTGGAAATTCAATAGTAACCCAATTGGAGCTTGGTACATTTAAATTTTTTCTAGAAAGCATTAAATTTCTAGTGTCCATACCGCCTTTATACCAGGTAACAAAGGCATATCCATTAACCACATCTACACAATCACCATGAGGTGTTATACGCTGTGAAAACCTATAATTTACATCTTTTGTTCCAGCAAAATATAGGCCACCTTCACCAACTCCTGAAACTTGTGATAACTCATCTAAATTTACAGCAAACTGTTTTTCTTGTCCCCAAAAGAATTGGAGACAGCAACACAATATCAGTAATAGGCAAATCTTTTTCATCTTTTTCTTTTTCTATTAATGATAATAAATAAAATGCCAATAAGAAAACTTATTGGCATTAGATACTTAAAATGAATTAATCTTAAGTTGTATAGTATGTTCACCTGGAGCAAGCCTTATAGACTCAAATGCCGAAGGCACTTTTTCCCCATTATGAATCAGGTCTTTTCCATCAAGTCCGTTTAAAGAAAATTCGGCAACCATATTGCCTGGTATTTCAATGGTATAGGTTTGTAGCCTAGCCCCATTATACTTATACATTGCTTTTATTGGACCTCTTACAGTTGGAACCTCAATAGAGCTACTTTTTAACTTACTCATTTGTGGTTTAATAGTAACTATTCCGAATCCTGGTGTTTTTGGTTTTATACCCCATAAACCGCGTGGTATAACATTTGCTGGCACTGCACCCCAAGCATGGTTCCAGTCTAAATTATTTTTATACTTGTTATCCCAAGCTTCCAAAGTTATTGTTGACCCAATTTTAATCATATTGTACCAACTTCTATCTGAAGTATCCGTTAATAAATCTAATGCATAATCTGCTTCACCAGCATTATATAGACCATCCATTAAAAACTGTGCACCGTAAACACTACAGGCCATTCCTCTAGATTTCACATAATCCACAACAGAATTATAGTGTTCTTCTGGAACAAGCCCAAATGCTAAAGGCATCATATTTGCGTGTAAAGAGGCGTGGTCTGTGCCAATGCCATCCACGTAAATACCACGTTCTTTATCAAACATTTGTTCATTCACTGCCTTTTTAGCTTTCGCAGCTCTATATTCAAAATCCAAAGCTTCTTGTGTTTTCCCTAGAATTTGAGCAAATTCTGCCATGATTTTCATATTCTCATAAAAGAAAGCATTAATAACTGTACTGTAAGGTTTAAATACAAAACCATCGCGTTCTCCTTTTGTTTTACTTCTATTAAAGTTAGCTCCAGGCCAATCAACAATATCCGTTAATGGTTTTTTATAACCATCAGGAAAACCTAACTTCCTCATAAATTCCTTATCGACCTTAGTAGATGTTATTAGGCCATCTTCGTTAGATAATTCATATAAAGATTTGTGTTTTAAAGGTTCATAATAACGTTCTACCAACTCAGTATTACCTGTGTACATGTAATCCGCATAGATTAATAAAGGCACATGTTGCTGCCATTCCGTTGGCCATGTTGGGTGTTGCATAAAATACTCGATGGTTCTTCTTGCCATAGCAAACTCTCTATCAGTTGTGTAATGACTTAACTGATTTAAATACGCATCTGCCTCGTAAGGTATACGTTCTCTATCACCATCTACATACAAACCATTAAAAGTTGTTGCTTTAATAGAGTATTTGCATAAGTCCCAAACTTGGTCTAATATATTGTTATTACTCTTAAAGCTACTTGCTTCTTCATCCCAATAAGTATGGAATGCCAATTGTGTGAAATCATTTGCCTCAAGTTCTCCTTCAAATCCTTCTATTTCTGCATATCTAAATGGCACCAACGGCGGGAAACCATCTGGTAAAGGAATAGCTTTGTTAGGCCTTGTATTTCTCTCATCTGTTTGAACTTGAATTTGATATTCCGTTTTACCTGGCTTTACATCAACCTTAATTTCTTGGTATCTAATATTACTTTTTGCAGGCGGTGTTCTATTAACATTACCTTTATCATCAACCATTTCTCCAACACGCACTTTTAAGGTATGTGGCGTTTTAGCATTATAATTAAAGTTCAATGTTGCAAAGGCTGCTTTACCAAAATCTATAAAATAGAAATCGCCTCGTTTCTCAAACTTTGCTGGTTTAATTTCTGATTTAATAAATTTATTTTCTGTAGATATAATATAGCTATCACTTTTTCCCGTCGTGAATTTTTGAGCTTCAGAATAATCAACAAGCCTATTTTCTTGCTCCCATATTCTTACTTTCCAGTAATATGTTTTTCCAATTTCTAGAGGATTACCTCCATATTCAACATCTGTTGATTTTGTAGAAGCTACTCTACCGCTATCCCAAACATCTCCATTATTATTATCAATGTCTTTTTTATTTGATGCCACTAAAATTTGGTAAGCGCCCTGAAATTTAGAACCTAATGGCACCGTCCACCCAAATTCTGGTTTTAA
>TARA_R110002111_G_scaffold164386_1_pt1 | contig 14072 bp, 7 predicted proteins | sample TARA_R110002111 | Tara Oceans TARA_R110002111 (sample SAMEA4397363) | marine metagenome | biome: Polar Biome; feature: [ZZZ] marine water layer (ENVO:01000295); material: water (ENVO:00002006), including particulate matter (ENVO:01000060) such as... | depth 199 m | reverse complement strand
CGCACTTGCTCTCTGCGGCGTTTTTTCTCCTGCTTGGCTGCTGATACCAACTCCTCTTCAATCTCGGTCTCCACAGCTTCTGTATGATTCATTTGAAGATGTTGGTGTTTCTTTTTCTGAATGAGAAGGGAATCTGGTTTCAACCAGTTCCCTTCAATGGCTCGTCGTAACATGCCCAGTGAATTCCGATCCGGATTTCGATGGGGTAACCAGTCAATCTGTTGTTGAATTTCTTTCAATCCCCTCTTCTGAGATAAATCTTTGGCAATCTCATCATCAAATCCTGCGTGTTGCAGCAACTGAACTGATTCCAAATTCTCAACAGCAGCAACAGTTGATTCGTTTTGTTGTTTGTCAGTGTTATTTTCTTGTGGCTTTTCTTCAGTCTGATTTTTGAACCGTTCGGCTGGTCGGGTTTCTGAACCGTTACTGGTCTGGATTTTGTACCGTTGTCGAGTCGCTGGTCTGGTTTTTGAACCGCTCACCTCATGATTGGCTTGCTCATACCAACGAATGGAATAGGTAGAGGGACGTCGTTTATTGTGACTTAGATCAATCCCCCCTTTCTGGACACAGTGAATATAACCCGTCTTGATCGCATGTTGAATGGCAGCACTGAGAGTGGACCGATCGCTCAGATTCACGTATTTCTGAATATAGCTGTACGATAGCGGAGCAATTTGACGGCGTCCCCCAAACTGGTTCTGATAACCCACCGTGTGACGCAATACTGTCCCAACCACCTTCACTACTGCCAGTGTCTCCTGTCTCACAATCAGATCGAAAAAACTGTTCGGGATTGGCGTGCGATATCCTTCCCCCACAAAGAACCCATTGAATGTTTCAGGGGTCTTTTCATAGTCATTGCTGGTATCCCAGCGAAGTGCATACTGAGCCGTCTCCGCTGCCTGATTGTTCCCATTTGCTTTTCCTGGTTGAATACAAATAATAAAACCAGACGTAACCGCTTCGTCCAATGCTTTGCGAATCGCTCCTCGACTAATCCCCGCTTCGTTGATGAGGTCTCGATACGAGATGCTGATCTCCTGTTCGATGGGGTTTCCTTCTCTATCGAGCCAGCCGAGTGTCTTTCGTAACAGATAAGCCACCAGTCGAACCGTGCCTCGTGAATGATGTGGCAGGCATACATCAAAAAACTGATTGGGGCAGTAGAGGTAATTGGCCGTCAGATGTTCAAAACCGTTGAATTTCATTTACGTGGTTTTCTGGTAATGAAACGGTTCAATGTCGGAGTCTCGTACCACTTGGGTGACTTCGGTTTGGTCTTTACGGATTGCTTTGTTTTCGGAGTAGCTGCTCCTTTCGGTTTTGTGGAGCGTGCTGGTTTCTTCTTAGTACCTTTCTTAATCCTCTGTTTTGCAGAATCTTTCTTTGTCTTCTTCAGCTCATCCACAACGACCGCATCCACTGTCGTATCATTTTCAAGATCAATTATCGCATCTTGCCTGGATGGTGTCTCACTCTTTGGGGAATCATCAACTGGTGTCTCCCTGTGAGATCCAAGCAGGCTGACATCCGCAAACTTCCCCATCACCTGATGTACCTCTTTGAGAAGTTCTTTCGTGTCGGTGTGATCTTCCTTCAACGTGTCGAACATATCCTTAAACATTTTGATCTGCTCCATGAACGCCTGCTTATCCTGCTGATGCTCATTGGATCGTCGATCATTTTCCTGCTCAAGACGGCTGATTTGTGATTTCAAAGTAGAGATCAGTTCATTGTCTGTTGAGGTGTAGTTAGGTCTCTCTTCTGCCGCCGGTTTGACCTTTTCCTCAGATCGTTTCTTCTCATTTACTGATGCATCTTTGTCGTAATGTTCTTGCACCCATTCACGCCGGGCATACCAGGTAGGTGCGAGTCCCTGATTGGAGAGGTCTTGAATCAGTTCGAGTGTCACGTCAGTACCCACAATTTCCTTGCCATCGTCGGTTCTCAGTTTGAGGTTCGGGAGAACATTCAAATCCCCCACTCGAACTGCATGACTGAAGTCGCGGGTCAACGAACGATGGGAGCGATTGAACTCTTCTTCAATCTCTTTCTTGGTGAGGTGACCTGCGATGGGTGAGACTGACATGGTGCTGACGGGATGACAAAATAGACCGCTTCAGAGTAGCCCTGCTGCTGACAGGATGTCAACAATTTCTGTCGCCCCCTCACGACAGGATGTCTGACACCCCGTCATATGTCAGAGGGGGATGACAAACAGAGTTTTCGCTTATATAAGCGAAAAAGAGGCCTCATCAAACCAAGATGTCATACCGTCAATTTCCTGTTGTCAGCCACTCAACAGGATGACAGTCATGGTGTCAGACGGGGAGTCATGTCAGGCTGTCATCTTCTTATCAGACGGTGTGACAATCAGCCTGGCGTAAAGCAAAAGCGATTTATTCTTCTGTGTCGCGTTTTCGTTTCATCGATCTGGTCCTTTTTCTGAATACAAGATAACAAAATCTCTCGCATTCCGTATAGAGCAAGAAACGAGGGGAAGGTCATTATAGTCTGTTTATAAAGAAGATGAAGTGAGTCAGGTTCGTCTTGGTACGGTTACGAAAATGGATTCCGCCTTACAATTTTTTATGTATTAGCTTGTTATGTTCCCTATCACGAGATAGTCTAAATATGTTCCCTTAAAACTATTGGTACAGTGGTGTAGTCGGAATTGAACCGATAATACTAATTACTACATTTGAACAAGTGCAAGTAACATCATGTGGAAACTGCGATTTTTAATTGGCGATTTTTTGTTATCAAGCCAGCAAATGAAATTTGATTTTAAAGCAGCTGAGAGGACTACGCGCTCAACTAAAATTAGTTAAAGACGTCGATCTGTAATTATCATCGAGTTATGTTATACAAATGAGAAAAAAGAAATTCATGGGAACTATCCCCAATCAAAGGCGATCGAGATGGAGGTCGCAGGAATCTGCGAATCGGAAAGATGTTGACTGGATCGTAGTTAAGGTATCCGCGATTGGGGAGATGGTAAAGCGGACAATACACACCAAGTCTTTGCTGCTTCAGTTGCAGTCTATCATATTCACCATGTATTACGTGCCCTACGTGCATTAGATGAACTACCATAGAAGTGATTTATTAAAATGTCTAAAAACGAATCAATTCTAGCTGCCGTGTACCAAGAATACATCGCTTTGAAATCCGAACAAAAAGGTCGAATCGGGTTTCGAGACAATCTGCTTTATGTCACTATTGGTGCAGTTGGTACTGTGATCTCACTTGTATTCGTGGGAAAAACTTCTGCAGAAGCTTTGCTTCTGGTTCCATGGGTGACATTGGTTCTCGGCTGGACTTACATTGTAAATGACGAGAAAGTTTCTGCAATCGGTCGATATATTCGTCATGTTCTCGAAGGTAGAGCAAAGCTCACGCTTGGTGGAAAAGGATCTGATCAGCTACTTCTGGATAATAAAGAACACCCTGACTGGGATCCAGAAATAAAACGGTTGATTGAATACACTAAAGACAGTCTCTTTGGCTGGGAGGTCGCACATCGAAGTGATGATCATCAACGTGTGCGCAAGTGGATTCAACTAATAATCGATCTTATAACTTTTGTTGTTCCAGGGTTCGTTTGCATTTTGTCGTACTGTTTTAGTACAAGTTCCATCACAATGGGGGTAATCGCACTAATGATTGTTGAAGGTCTTTCGCTTGGTGTCTTGGGATGGCAAATTCTTGTCTACTGTGATTGGAAGAAGGGGGCGTAATTAAATAGAACATAGCATTGGTCAGAACGAAATCAACGTAATAATAGCAACTCTACTTCTGTGTTCTTGGTCCGCAAAAAGAATTAATATATGCACATCAGTATGTTTTTGAGAGAGCTTTGCATATACCAAACTGACATCATTCTTAACTGGTACAAAGATGGGGGCAAGGTTAACAACAGAACAATTAATTATGTGAATGGTATCGTTTTTAGGAACACGTCAATATGGACGAAAAAGAACGCGGTGTCTTCGACTTGTATATCGATGAATCGGGTAGTTTTCTCGAAACATCTACAGATATTGATGATCAGATTTTGGAACAAGAAAGACCTCAAAAATTTCCGAGTCAAGTAGCAGGCTTAATAGTTTCCCACGGAACTCTGACACCGAGCAATGCCAGAGATGTGCTACAACGTTGCATTAGTTTATCAGGTAGAGACTTTGAGGAACCAATACATGGGAACCGTATTCCAAAGGGGGATGGATATGATGCAATTATAGAGAAGCTGGTTACGGAATGCTTAAGAAAACGCTGGCAACCGATACGTATTGTTAATTTAGAGGAGCTGTCGTATGGTGACCGTGTTGCAGTGTATACAAACCTTGTTGCAGAACTAGTGCTTCGCGCATTTGAAACAAAAGCACAAAGCGGTTTTCGCGAAATTGAAATCAACTTGTATTACGCAGTCGTAATGACTGGGATGACTCCAAAAGGTCAACCAACATTCATCGAACCTGAAGACTACAAGAAACGATTGACAGAATATCTTACCTTCATTGCTGTACGTCGAGGTTTTTCTAAAGAGGCTTCCGCATGGAAAATAGGAGCTGTTACACAGCGATCTGCTAATCGTTCAACTGAAATTCAGTTATGCGATCTAATTAGTAACGCCAGTTTTGCAAATTTTAGTAAGTGCGGTCCCATTGCAGCAGAGACGCTACGGTCGTCGTTTGAAAAATACGACAATAGCCTTCATTCTTGCGAATTAACGAATATTGTAGATCGATATTTGGCTGAAGATACACTAGGGTTGGCTGTTCAAACAATTGCTGAAAGAATGATACAAGACAATCTCGCCCCAGAGATTCAGCATGGCGCAGTTACGCGGCTCGAGCTCATCGTATCTCGCTTGGCAAGTCTTGGGGCACCATCTCGAGATTCACAATTCTCTGTCATCTTAAGTTGGATTGAACAGCTAATTGAAATGCAGCGATCACTCGATTTGGGAAGACGACTCGTAAATTGGCTTATCGTCAATTTAGTTGAACCACTGATGCGATCTTTACACGATGAGTCTGATGCATATTCGATTGTCTGGTTCAAACACGGACTTTACCTTCAAATATTGATATCATGTAATCATCTGGGCGCACTTGAGGAAGCTCGGACAGCTTCGAAAGAACTCAATCGCCTCATACCTTCACTTGCCGGGCGTTGGGAACATGCTTGGCTTCTTGTACGAGGACTAATTGCACAGTCAGTACATCAGATTGATTGTTATGAGTATTCCCAAGCGTCCCGTCGCATGGAATCAGTAGTAAAGTATTTCGAAAGTCTTGCTGACCTTTTTCAATTCGCATTGCCAGGTATTTTTCCTAAACGTGTTCGATCAGACCTTCGTGGACAAGCCTTGGGAACTTGGCTGCAGAGCGAACTATATAATGGACTAGTAGACAAAAGTAAGATCAATCTTGCTCGAAAGCTAAGCGAAAATGCTATTGATGAATTTACAACGATAGCTGATAAATTACGACAATATCAGTACCGTTGTCAAATTGAGATTGCAGCAGGAAAATTGAATGTTGCTCATGACTATTTGGCTAGAAGTATTAAACTAGCCGAAAAATCAGACATAGAAATTGCTAAGGCGATTCTCGAAATGACCAATTCCCTTCCAATTGCTCAAGGTTTTACACTCTTGCACTGGTTTCGCTATGGGCGTGCTGCTTGTCTTTCCTCTGATCATAAAAAACGGGATGAATTTTTGTCTGCGTTGTATAGCTCTGGCGTTCTCAATATAGACTGGTGCTCTGGTAAATCAACAACGTATCCAAGTCATGGGATTCTTCGTCAACTCGCAGTTATCCGTGCTTATGAAGGGAAACGTGACAAGTCAATTAGTTCATTAAGACAGTTGCAAAAGAACCTTGGTTCAACTTCAATATGCGCGCTAGTTCCGCTTACTATACTAATTGCTGCCACAGCTGAAGTTGCAGGCCTTCTTTGGAAAACCGATACTCGGCATTCGCGATTACTTTTAGGTAACCAAAAAGGTAACATTGCAGGTTTGCTGGCCATGCTTCACACTCTAAAATTACGTTGTGAGAATCAGTTTCCAGAGATGTGGCATGTTTTTGAGGGGTGGGCTCACACAATAGAAGATATTAATTCAGGAAAAATACAAAGCCAAGATGTGCAATCAAAATTACTTGATTTGGCACGTCCGATTGGCCATTAGGTTGGTAGCACCGCTTATAACCTCGATTTTTTACGTCGAATTCCTGGGCTCTTCAGACAGGAGATTGATGATGAGAAAAATGCTCTTTCAAGGACTGATGACGAATCTCACCTTCTCCACCAGACTAGGAAAGAATAATGTCAGACAAGGCTGCCATATTGAATTGACGAGTGCATGCATCAGATTCTAACACAACTAACTTCGAGCCAGGATGCCAGCCAGTTGATTATTGTCCGGGTCTGGATAAACTTTGCTGGTTTTTGACAAACATGAGAATCAGTTAATTGAAACAACAGTTTGGCAGTGTGGAAAAACGGTCGCGCTACTGCTGTAAAACTTGAAACGGTAAAAAAACTCTCTGACTACAAAATTATTCCTAAAACTACAAAACCTGTCAGGTTGTACAAACTCAAATTTTATGCGATTTCCAATTGATCTCAATGTGGCCTAGTGTATACTATGGTCGATTGCAGATGTATCTGAATCAATCCTAATTATGATTTTTAGATTAGTAATTCTCCCCTAATTAATTTATTTATTGAGACAGTCTTGCCTTTTTTTATTCACAGTACATCTCTTACCTATTCACTCGTTAGCAACAGCATTGATGGTTTAAAAGAATGCGGAATCGATCTAATTCACAAGACTCATTTTCTATACGGAGTGTAGGCCATCGCAGATATGACCTTCTTCTGAAGGACATTATGGAATGCGTGAGAGGGAATATGTCGCGTGAAGATATTCTTAGGCTCTGTCTTGATGGTCTAAAGGAAATCAGTCTTGCAAGTGGGATGGCAGTTCTAGAAATTGAGGTGCATGCTGAGAACTCGCAACAGCCAATAGTGGGATTTGACCATCGTAAAATCAATGAGAATCGATGGGACCGATTTTGTAAAACACATGCCTCTAAAATTCCTATAGACTCGATAGTACATAAAGTCATTCGCGGATTTATCGAAGTTGATATATGGAATCAAAAATTATACATAGATCCCTTTAGTGATCTATCAACTCTTTTTAACGTATCGGATGGAGGGTGGCTCTCCGCCATTAATTTGCCACAAGCGACTGCACAGCACAATCTGAGGGGAATATTTCTCTGGTATGGTAACTACCCTGGATTGGAAAAAGTGCCAGCAGGTGCAGAACAAGATTTACGTTTTCTAAAGTTTTTTCAACTTTGCTATGCCCTGGCCGGATTAAGCATAAGAAACGCAGCTCGAAATATCATTGAGCAAAGACATGCACTTCTTACCTCTTTGGCGCCAAGTATCCTAGCTCACGAAATCAGCATTCGTGTTAAGCAGTTCGATACGACACTTAAGTGGGTACGAAGTGACATTGAGGAATTGAAGCAGAATCTTGAAGCTGAACATAATGAATCTGGGTTAAACATCATAAGTTATTTGCAAAAGAACGTCTGCGGTATATTGGTTCCGCACTCAGAGGATCTGACAAGAATGTCGGATTCTATTATGGATTTAACGAAGCGTCGCCCAATGGTGAAGTTTAATCCCACCACCGAAATTCAGTCAGCATTTAATTTAGTCCAACACAAAGCAAAACAATCTGGATTAAATTCATTGTCTCTAATCGCACCAGATGAATCTATCATGATTGAAACAGACCCAGCACTCTTTCTACATCTGATTGTCAATTTAGTAGTAAACGCTATCGAATCTATGTCCGAACTCAAGGCAGTATCATCAGAGACGGATAGGTCAGTGACGGTACAGCTGGATTACAAAAAGACAGAGAACCTAGAACTCCCGATCTCAATCGATGTGATAGACAATGGAAAAGGTGTTGAATTAGGACAGGAAAATCGAATTTTTGAAGCTGGAGTAACTTCAAAAGAAAAAGGACATGGATTGGGGCTGTTGATTTGTAAGACAATAGTTCAATACTTAGGTGGTACAATTGAATTAAAAAGAAGAATACAACCTACCATTTTTCGGCTTCGTCTTCCAATCCATTCTGGAGGAGTAGCTGAATTGGAAGAAGAACTCAAGGCTGAGGATAAGCAATAATGCCAATGACAAACAAGCTTCGAGTTTTAATAATAAACGACGACGTTGTCGACATACAATTCCTTCGCGAGAAAATACGACGTGAGGGTAACGATATTCTCGAAGTCTCTTTTTTTGGTCCCGATGAAGCCGGTTCAGACGAAGTCGGAAGAATGTTCATCAAATCATTACGCGGAGAATCGAATTACTTAATTGGGCTCAATAGCTTTGACGTTCTTTTTATTGACTATGCAATGTCAGGCCTTACAGGTATGGGATTATTGTCATGTATACCAACAGAGGTTCCAGAGCTAGCAGTTCCTATGGTTCTGATTACTAAACGTGAAGAAAAGATGATGGATGAAGCAATTAGAGCGATAAATCTAGGTGCAAGAGGTTATGTTTTTTCTGATCGGGACATCTTTGTTGGGGAACTAGAGATTACTGCGCAACGAGTGTTCTATGAGCACCAACGAGAGCGTTGGGCGGAAGCCTTGATGGAAATCTCATCTCGCTTATCTACGGTTATGAAGAAAGACGACCGTGATGCGTTAATCATTGAAGTTTTAACTCGACGCAACCCAACCCTAAAGGTCTTTATCAGACAGTTAGTAAGAGAAACCAATGAACTTTATTTAAGAGCAACAACTCAGAACGTCTCGGACGAATATGCTAAGAAACTCCGCTCTTTTTCATCAGAACAGTTTCCGATGCTGCATGTTGCCGTCACGAGCAAACAGGTTACACGATATAATTCATTAGCTGAAATTGAAGCTGAAATTGAAGCTGAGCCATTAGCTACCCTCAGAGATCTGTCGCTAGATAAAGGTATGTCTTTTCCTCTGGAAACACCAGAGGGAGAAGTATTTGGTACTATCTCAATGTATCGACGTGAGATTGATCCATATTTTACCATTGTCGAAATGGAATACGCCCGCTTAATGATCAAGAGTATTGAACGTGCACTCCATGCAGGCCAACGTCGTCGGGAAGGAGAAGCTTATACAAGTTTTAACGAACAGTTCGCGCTTTGCAAGAATGAAGACGAGTTGTATCGTGAACTAGTACATCATTTGCACAATCTGTTTCATAATATCGATGATTCCAAATTTGAATCAAAAACTACATTCAAAATACTTGTTCAAGGAACTGATAAACTCAAGTGTCAAGAGGATGTAGGTCATCACGTTGGCGCTTCTCGAATTGCGTCGTGGCAACCTCGTTTAAACGAGTCTAGGTCCATTTCGATAGAAGTTGCACGTACAAATAGGCCGAAACGAATACCAGATCTTACAAAACTAAAAGAAGGTACTGCATTTTTGACAAATCCTAAAATGCGTTCTGAGTTGTGTTTGCCGGTCGCTAGGAGCCAAGAATTTGGAGCAGCAGTTCTCGGTGTTTTGAATCTGGAATGTTCTCGGTTAGATTTCTATGGAAAAGAGGATGAAGAATTTGCTTTAGCCTTATGCAGACTCGTCGGTTATCGAGCTGAGCTATTTCGTGCTCGTGGTTTTTTGAAAGAGATTCTTGAAATGCTTGGGCAACGAAAAAAGCCCCATGAGCAAATTCAGGAAACTATCGGAATTCTTCGAAGGTTGACCGGCAGCAGTATGATCACTTACATCTTACGCCATGATGATAATTGGCATGTCGTTGATGCTGATATCCCTTTGCAAAGTAAAGTGTATTTATTCAAATCTGAAGTCGAAAAACGATTGAATGGTGAAGGGGCTTTACTACTGAAGGATGCACTTGAGAAAGGAGTAGACATGTTCTATGAGCCTGACCTCAATGAATTGTCACGTGATAAATACTGGGCACCAGAATTTGAAATTGATGGCCAAGAATATCGAAGTAAGTCACAAGCAGTTTTTTTAATGCGAGTTGAGGAACAAGTTATTGGTGCACTTAGTCTAGACTTCCTCATTACAAATCCATTAAGTTCTGAAACAACAGAATTACTTTCAGGTTTTACTCGTTGGCTGGGAGGCTTGTATATTGAATCCAGTGAGCACGATAGCCTAGATGAAAGAGTCACAGTTCTCGAACATGAAGCTGCTTTTGCGTGGATCTCCTCTCAGATTATACACAAGCTTCGCGGAACTTTATCCTATATTCGAACTCTGACAGGCGAGCTCTCAGAAATAATTAATGGTGAGTCGACCAACTCTGCTGAAAAAATCAAGAGCATGTATGAGCACATTGACGAGCTCATTGCCTTACCTGCCGAATTACAGGCTGTTGCAAAAAAACCAGACATCAGTTCTATAGCCATCCTTCCAGTATGCGAAAAGGTAATCAATGAATTAAACGATAAGGCAAGACGATTGGATGTCACCATCACACACGAAATTCCTAACAATATGAACGTAGAAGCGGATGCGGATGTCCTAATGGTGTGTGTCTATAATGTCCTGGAAAATGCTCTTGATGCGTCTGAAAATTCTGAAAAGAGGTGCATACATATGACGTGTACAAGAAATGCGATTCTATCGATTGATATAAGGATACGAGATTACGGATCTGGACTTATCGATCCCGAACAGATCATGGATTTAGGATATTCGACTAAGCCTGGAGGTACGGGCTGGGGACTTTATTGGACAAAAAAACTTCTTGGACAAATGGGTGGAGAGATCTTTGTTGAGCCTCGCGAGGTAGGAACAGAGGCAATTTTAAGACTACAGCCAGCAAATGAATTGGAGTAAGACGAATGAATGAGACATCGAGTCCAAGATATCCATTACTGTTTGTTGAAGACCATGTAGGTACACTCACGTCATACTCAAATTCAATCAAGAAAGCATGTAAGAATAAATTTCAGCTTAAAATAATTCCCGTAAGCACGCGAGATGAAGCATTTGAGAAGATTCGTAACATGTTATGTCCATTAATATCACTCGATTTACAAATCCCAATGAAAAAGAATGGTCCAAACAACACTGAATATGGAGTAGAGGTCGGAAAATATGCGCAGATGCACCAGCCTTTACAAAAACTTGTGGTGCTTACATCCTATCCAAACTGGCGTTCGCTTAGAGAATTAGGTCAAAGTCAAGTGGTGTTTTTGGAAAAATTTAGTGACATTCTCGATGCCAATGCATATGGACAAGAGATGATAAAGCAACTTCATGATTTTGAACAATACGATGTTTGGCAGACTGCCTCACACATTTTACCTGATGTATTGGGAAGGTTTTGTTCAAATTTTCTAAAAGATGACACAAAGAGTGCTTCAGATCGTTTTCGAAATTGGAAATTTCTTGTAGAAAATGGACTGCACCTCTTCTTTCTTACATCACTTGCTACCATTTATAAACTTGGCGGAAATGTATCTGAAATTATAAAACCACTCTCTGGAAACTTCTTAAAAATAGGAGGAATATTATCTCAACTTGATGTAATACTGAGTTCATTAGAAGAGCTACTGGAAGAATCTAATAACGCGATTGCTCTTCGAGAGGTAAAGAAATACTTTCACAACTCTGACTTTGCAGAAGTGGCAGAATATTGCACAAGACTTCGAAATCGAGATAGTCACGATGCTAGGAAATTGACAGCCAAAGATCTTCAAGAATATTATCCTTGGTTCGTCAATTGGACGGTTTCATGTGGTTTCTGGTCAATTCATCCGTTAGTAACAGATCTTGAAGTTGTATCGCGCGAGGGAAAAATGTCACTTCGGGGATCTCCTATTAAAGGGTTAGGAGAACCCGTAAAGAAGGAGGTGTGGCGGTGGGATCCCGATTTTGTGGTTGAAAAAGATAGAGTTTACCAAATTATTTGTGATCCAGATCATCCGGAAAGAGCATTTTTAATTTCGCTATTTCCTTTAGTCCGAAAAGAGTCAAATGATCACGATGCTTTATGGTTTGCCGACATCCCAAGTAAGAATCAGTATCGAAATCTCTTGACAGGTGATATTAAAGAATTCAGTGATGAATACCTATCCGAATGGTGGTTAAAAGCTAAGAGCGACACTGGAAACTTCAAAAAGAATATTGTTGAGCCATTGCGGAAGAACTCTACGAAATCAGCGGATGTTGATAAAGATTCAATTAAGACACATCCCACGAAGAAAACTCCCCAGCTGAATCCCGTGATATCAAGTAGGACTGGAGAAACAAAGTTTGATTATGATGCCACCGCGCAACCATGGTATGTGAAAGATTTTCCGCCGACAAAAGAAATGAAAGAAGAAGCAGCATTAAGGTTGGTTGAAAAGATTGACATTCTCCTTTTTACTGCTACAGATGAAGAGCTTAAGGCAGTGCTAAGGCTCTTGAAGCCTCACGGTAGGAGAAAAAATATTGTCCTAACGTACTCTGGGCCTGAAACATATTACTTGGGAAAATTTGGAGCATATGGTGCAGCGGTAACGAAGTGTAGAATGGGATCAATTGGTCAAGGCTCTGTGACTCTTGCAGCTGAGCAAGGACAACGTTTATGGAAACCTAAGGCTGTTCTGATGGTGGGAATTGCATTTGGAAGAGATGAGCAAAAACAAAAGATCGCTGATGTCCTAGTTGCTTCCCAAATTATCCCATATGAAAAACAACGAGTTGATGAATCAGGAGTCAAATTTCGTGATCCAATCCCCCCCACTTGTTCGACTCTTTTAAACCGATTCGAGAACACACAGAACTGGATGTTCAATAGGCCATGTGGGACCCAGTCCCACATGATTGTTGGCCCGATTTTATCAGGCGAAAAACTTGTGGATGATCCCGATTTCAAGCAAACGCTTCTCGATGCGTTCCCAACGGCTGTGGGGGGAGAGATGGAAGGTGCTGGATTGTGTGCTGCAACCGGTCGTGTTGGTACACCATGGATCTTGGTAAAGTCCGTTTGTGATTGGGCAGATGGACAGAAGAAAGACAAACACCAACCACTTGCTGCTGCTGCTGCTGCATCACTTGTGCATCATGTCTTATCACAAGAAACCGTTTTAAATTCGCTCAGTGTGCGCTGATTATCAGGGTCAACTGCCATTTAATTTGCATTTCACTCGAGATGATGAATTTGATCGAATACATGCAGATTCTGCAGGCTCATCAATAAATTTCCAAAGTAACACGTAATTCTGTAACCCTACATCGGGTACGACAGTTTTCTCGCTAGTTATCAGTCTCTAAATTGAGCAATAGTGGTGAATAATACTGTGATAAGCAGTCATAAACTCCATTTGCAACTAGGCGTATTATTTGTTCCGCCGTTTCAACTTGAGCCCAACCAAAGTTTATTGACGTGAGTTGTCGACCGTTACCGTTACCTAAATCTTTTATAATGACATACTCATGACGTAAGTCTTCTTCCAATGCATCATTCAGATATAGATACATACCGTTTTGAAATCCCTGACATAACCCCCACCTCTGTGTCGTAAGTAACCTTGCGAGTTCCTGCGGGCTGTCTTCTTTTTTCAATTGAAAGTGGCGGTCGGGGTGCAACATTTGGCTTGGATTGGAAGTGAATAAGGTATGAATCTTATATTATGAAATTAGTGTGCACAATTAAAAACGACATTTTTAGATGACTTTTTCATCCATATGTGCTGTAGACGTAAATTTTGGTGCAGCTGCACCAACGACACTGGAGTTTGTATCACCCCAATCCCACCACGACAATTACAGTTGCATCCTTAATACTCCGTTATTCAGGAACTTCAAACAACCCCCTGGGTTATACGGATTATCAGCCTGTCAAGCCATCAATAGTGCGGAAGAACTCGGTTTGCACACATATCTTCATTTGAATTCCGTTGGGGATATCAGTTGACCATCATTGTTAGCTGAAGAGACAGTAAGGTGGACTTCCCCAGGAATAGTGGGCGCGGTGTTAAGGTTAGGTGGCCT
>TARA_R110002111_G_scaffold262864_1_pt1 | contig 14147 bp, 16 predicted proteins | sample TARA_R110002111 | Tara Oceans TARA_R110002111 (sample SAMEA4397363) | marine metagenome | biome: Polar Biome; feature: [ZZZ] marine water layer (ENVO:01000295); material: water (ENVO:00002006), including particulate matter (ENVO:01000060) such as... | depth 199 m | reverse complement strand
GGGGGGGGGTGGGTAATGGCAATGACATTATAAGTTGGCGGCTTCGGTCGCAAAGCGAACATTCGGGTTGGACGATAACGCCAAACTCACCGGTAAATTAAGAGCGTAGCGAGTAATCTATCCGCGTACAGCTTTTTGTTAGCTTTCCTGCAACGGAGCTCTGTCGAAAGCTTTTTCACGCCTTGCGTTTCTGCGCCGAAGGCTGCTGCAAAAGCAGCGTTCCCAAAAGCTATTCCCGATCAGCTTAGAGTGCTCCGTGAGGTTTTAGCCGAATGCTCATACACCACCGAGAGCCTGGCCGAGCTATTCAAACGGAAACCTGTGAAATCGGTTGAGGAGGGGCTGCAATCTCTGGTGGCTGTTGGTGTTGCAGAGTATGAAACGTTAAACGGTATCTGGCACCTCGTCTAACTGAATGCTTAAAACCCAAGACTTCTTAGAAAAATTCTGAGAAGTCTTGGCTCAGCTTGTCTGCCAACCAATGGTCGGGGAATCTTGTAATCGCCTCCCGCCATATAGACAGGGCTCGCACTCGCTGATCAGAGTTCCAACAAACCCCGCCCAGATTGAACCAAGCCAAATCGTAATTTTCCTCCTGTTCGATAGCACGAAGATAAGCAGCGATGCTGCGTTCTGAATCACCAGTGTGTTCGTATGCTATCGCAACCTGGAACCAACTCATCGCATCAGGCAGATGCTTCTCTGCTTGATCAATCAAAACAGGTAAAGCTTCTGTATACCGCCCTAGATGGTTCAGAGCTGTTCCGAAACAGTAGCCATACAGCCCCGGATCTAACAAAAACGCTTTCCGATATGCCTTTTCTGCTTGCACCCAATCGCCATCGTATTGAGCCCAATGCCCGACACGATCCCAAAGAAATGCCTCATTCGAATCGTCGAAACTGAGTACCTCACGGACCTTGTTCTTGACCGCATCAAAATCTATTTCGGTGAATTCACCGGCTGACTTGAGCCTCCAATGACACATCAGTTCTTCACATTGAGCAACATGGTGCGTCGGGTACTTTTCTAAGTAAGCCTGCCAAAACTGGAGCGCTGGCCGGGCCGCTTCCACTGTTTTTGTGCCAAACTTAAACACTTCCCTAGCACACCAAGGCCATATCCAGTCGCAGCTATCGGCCTCTCCCAGCAAAGCTCTTATATCCCTAAAGGCGTCCGAGACCGCCCCTAGTCTGAACAATATGTTGATTCTCCAACCTTGAACGGCCGTCATTTTCAGCTCGGAATTACCTCTAGGCAGGATTCTATCAAGGTGCTCCAAAGCCCTTTCTAAATTGTTGCCTTCGCCTCGGTACCAAAGAGCAATAGCAAAATGTGCTTCATTCAGCCCGGGATCAATTTCAAGCGCCCGAATGTAGCATTTTCGAGCCTCTTCGTTATCACCAAAGCTCTCCATCACCGAACCTAAATTCTTATAACACTGAGCTGCTATTTTTATGAGGCCGGGTTGTTCCAGTTCACGAAGGGCAGAACGATACGTCACTTCTGCTTTTTCATTCTCTTGCAACGCTAACCAGGCATTCCCGATACAATAGAGAATTGATCCAGGATACGCATTGCCTGCCTTCAGTGATCGTTCAAGTGCTTCAATGCCTTCCCTGACACGGCTTTCATTTATAGGCTGACCATTGATACCCAAATTGATTTCTGCCATGTAGGCGAAATCGATCGCAGGGGAGGAAGGATCCAGCACTGCTTCAAATTGCTCAAATGCAGCGCTAATAGCAGCATCTTGGCCATCGTTATATAGCTGAACAAGAATCTCTCGGGCTAACTCAGGGTTGTGCGGAACATTAAGGGTTGGGGCTCTTCTAAGCAGGGGGCCAATTTTTTTGGGTGGCGTTACCGTCCAAGAAAGACGCCTATCCCTGGATGAATTGTTTGCAGCTATCACCCGTTTACTCAAACAACGCTGGAATGCCTCATCGAATGGAGTCCGTAGATTAATAGTGATGGTTTCCTGTTGCTCCCATTCGTCCTCTCGATGGCTGTACTGGCGGTGGATTTCATCAGCGTAACAGACAAGAAGCCGGTTAGTTGGAAGGTGATAACAAACATAGATCGAGTCGGCTTGGGCGAGGAGGTAATTAAGGTTCGTCCTCTGAACTGAAAGGCTAACCGAGCCATCTTTATTTGCACGTCGATTTGTCCCCTTTAACTGCACTTGGATCCGAACGTTCGTGACGGTATCTCCGCGTAAAGCTTCAATCTGTATGTCTGACCCATAATCTTGCCGGTCAGAGCCTTGGTTTATAAACAAGCCACAAACCTCTATAGCTGAGAAGAAAGCTGCTTCTGCTGCTTCCTCCGTGCCATGAGAGGAGCTACGTTTCGGAAGGTCATTGATTGACATATGTATCTTCCTATCTGGATCCGGTTGTCATTGGTAATTTTTGGCTATTGAACCGGCAAGAAGCCGCACCGTCCCACAGAGCTCCTCGAGAAGTGGATGTAGTTGCAGGACGCTTGCACATCGGCAGGAGGAGCCACGTTCTCGAAGACGACCACCTGGCCAAGCGTGTTCGACGAATAGAGGTCCCGATAGAAGGCATCCTTCACTGAGGTGGCGACGTCACCATCGTCGTCGGCGTCGGCCTCCTTGTACGGGTTCAACGGGGTATCCAGGACGACGAAGCCAGGGTGCCCCATGTTCGCCCCGAGTGCCTCTTGCATCAGTCCGATCACGTAGCTGGCGCACATGACTGCACGCACGCCCTTGCCATGACTAGTTCGCTTCCGGCCATTCACAACGAGATCAGCGCTCTTCTCGTCGAATGCCACGGTAATGTCGTCAGCCACCCTCCATGCAATGAGAAGCGCTCTGATGCGCGAGCACACGTCGGACATGGTGTTCGCTGTGAGCTTGATGAACTCCAGCTTCTCCCCCTTGTCGGGCGTGGCATCCAGGTCGAACATTTGGCTCTTGAGCGAGTCGATCTGGGCGCGCAGTTGCTCCACCCTGACGAACGCTCCGTAGCTGCTCTGGATCGTTCGGAGTTCGTTGGCCGTGACTCGGACTTTCGGTGCGAGGGCTACCTCAATCTCTTCTGAGATCCCTTGGATCGCTGCTTCGGTCTCCCTCAAGCTCGCCGCCAAGACACGCTGCTCGGTGGACAGCTGGTCCTCTGCAACGCGAAGTTCCGCTCTGAGGCGCTGCACCTTGGCCGCTTCCGCCTGAGTGGCCTGGAGTGTAGACTCGGGCGCGTGCGCATCAACATGCTGCTGATGTTCTGGTTCAGCGCCACAGTAGTCGCACGACTTGTCGCCGTACATTTGCAGGAGATAGGAAGACTCTCCCATGGATTCGAGCCGAAGCAGGTCAGACTCGTAGTGCGCGTCGAGCAAAGAAGCACGTACGAGCATCCCGTCGAGTTCATCCAGCCGTCCGCGTTGTTCGCGTTGCTCGTTCACGAGCTTTCCTCGCTTCGACTCAGCGGCGCGAAAATCGGCCAAGGCCGTGCTCGACAGCTCGCCCAGCTCACGCAGCTTGGCTTCAAGTTCAGACACTACCTCGGGCGCCACATCCATGTTCTCGAGGAGCTCGTCAAGCGCAGCTTGATCACGCTCGAGCAGGCCCTCAATCGCCTCCTTCCGTCCGGCCAAGCGGCCCGCAGACGTCTTCGGATCTTCTGGCTGCACGATGCCGGAGTCATCGACGCCCGTAAGCAACATCCGGATCGTGCTTGCGGCGGCGGTGTTGCCGGCGTTCTGGGAACCGTAGAGGGGGGAGCGTTTCGCAATGATTCGCTCTTCATCGACGAGCAGGGCCTTGGATAGGACCCTGAAGCTGGCCTCCTGAGTCGTCCCGCTGTCGTTCTTGCGGACTCGCTTGCCATCAAGGCCACACAGGCCAAGCAAGAAGCCGGAGACAGATTCCTTGGCGTTGGTGGTTTCGCCCATTACCTCCCACTCGTCATCGGCTCCGAGCGCATCATCAATCCGCCCACGAAAGAGTCCGATCTTCCCGCCAACGAGCGCACGCTTCAGAGTGTAGAACTGGCCTTCCGCCGCTTGGATGCAAAGATAGGCGACATCGTACAGTTGCGCTTGCGGGATCTCCTCGGGAGGCGTTCCAGCACCCATCACGAAGTCGATACAACTCAGCGCGTACGACTTCCCCGTGTCCGACGCCCCATCGATGACGTTGAGCCCCGACGTGAAGACGAGGCTTCCAGGCACCTGACCAGAGCCACAGAGACGAAGCTCCCGAAGCTCGAACCCGCGTCGAGCACTCCCGTTCGTCATGGCGCCCTCCCCGACCCACGATACTCGGCGAACTGCCCACCCCATCGGTCGAGCTCGGTACTGACGTATCCGGTGATCTCGCTGGTTTCCAACTCCCCGAAGCTCGCCGCGATCCAGCTCGCGCGGCTCCGCAGGGCTTCGACATACCTGCTGCGCAGCGTGTCCAGGAAGCAGCCGCCCCGATCCGTTGCGCCGTAGCTAAAACCGTTCGCGTCCATCGTCACTGAGACAAGACCACGCCTGGCGTACAAGGCAAGGCCCGGTTCCAGCACGGCACGCCGCACGAGAACCTCAGCTCCGCGTTGTGGCACTGCAGGATGGAGGCTCTCGGGACCTCCGTCCACGTCGGCAGAGTGGACCAGCAGGTAGTCGAGCAGAACGAGCCGCTGAAGGTCGTGGCGGTGAGGGTCGAGCTCGACGAGGACGCACAGCGAGCGCAGGCCAAGCTCGACTGGCGAGTTGAACACCCACGATGTTGTCGCTTGCGGCGTGCCCATCACGGTACCCACTTAAGTCGAGCTTTGTCGGCGAGCTGGTGGCAGATGCCAGCCCTGTCTTTGCTCCCTAGCACCTGTCGCAGGGCGTTGTTCGTCGGGTCAAGCTGCTGCGCGACTCCTGTCGCGGCCTTCACCCGCTGAAATCCATCGGCGTGGCTGTTGTCCTCCACTGTGTCGATGACTGCATCGAAGAACTCCTCCTGAAGATCTTCGAATTGCCCAGGTGGAAGGGTGTCGCGGGAGAAGTTGCGGAGTGATTCAGCATGAAAGAATCGCTCGCGACTCCGTAGCAAATGCCGATGGAGAGGCTCGTGCGCGGCCAAGTCTGCGACGCTCAGGGCCAAGCCGGTGTGATCGGAGTACGCCTCGAGGAGTCGACCAATGTATGGGCTCTCGAACTTCTCCTCGTCGATGTGCGGGACTTCAGCTGCCGACCGAGGCGGTAGGCCCCCTGGAAATCGAGCGGCATGCCAGCGCGTCAACGCATGTTGCTCGATGAGATCCATCGGTGGGACGTAGCTGACGATGCTGAAGTCGAAGCCCTCGACGAAGTTCAGGAGCTCGCCGGTCAGCGGCACCTTCTTCGTGGAGGTGATGTGCTCCTCGCACTTTGTCGCCCAGTCCTTGATGAGCCGCGCGCGGAGCTCCTCGGGCCGCTTTAAGAGCAGCGACAGACTGTTTCCTGCCCCTTGGGGGGCCACGAAGTAATACTCGGTTGGCGCTGAAAACGCCTTCTCGTGAACGTAGTAGCAGAGCTTCCCCAGCTCGAGGACGACCTGGTTCGGTTGCAGCGGTTCCTTGTAGTGCTTGCATTGGTAGTTGTGCCACTCGTCGTCGGAGACGAATGCCACAACGTCGCGGCCGAGGTCGCCCGCTCCGCCGCAGCGCTCAGCGCGTTGGTACCGGCTCTTCAGGCTGTGGGCCCACTCCAGAGCGAAGTCCTCCCACTGGCCTGGGGAAAAGACGCGCAGGAGGTCGATGGCGGGCACAATCGTGCTACTCGCGGGCGTTGGCGCCACGGTGGCTACTGTGGGCTCCTTCAGCGGCTGCGTCGTTGCCTTGAAAAGGTTCATGGTCGGAGTCCTCGCTCGTTCTGCCTACGCTCGGCTGCCCAACGCCTTGCTCACAGGAAAACTGGGAGCGCAACGAGTAATTTTCCGAGTGCAGCAACTTGTTAAGCATTGTTCTCTCTGGGTCGCGCATGCACCGCTGCTGCAGCACTTTGTCCACCAAAGAATACATTGTTGTCTTCGTCATTTGGCGCTTCAGGCCAGTAAGGATCCTCTACCCGCCTCAGATTTACTGGGATCTCAATTTCAAAATCTAACTCAGCATCTCGATACCAGGACAGAGCTGGAAGTCCGGCGTATTCGGGTTTGGTGCTACATAAATACGCTATGGGATAGTATTTGAGCAGCTGAAATACAGCGGGTTCATTGAGCGTTCCTCTGGGGACAAACATGCCGAAATCTCTGATCGCTAGCGATGTAGCGTAAGGATAAACCCAGTAGAAAATATGGATTTCTTCCGGCAACGGCATATTAGGATCGAGCACATAGGCTCTTGCCGCCCGATCAAAGGCGGTATCTTCTATCTCGACCTTCGCAGCAACTATATGCCCGAGTAGAGCTTTCATTAACCTTTGCGGCATAACCTTATGGGAAACCTCTTCAGGAAGTGCGATGTTTGACTTTAGGTAACGCCCTACTGACCTCGAAAAATCGTTAATGGTGGGATCGTACTCACGGCCTAAAAGTGAGTTGCAGCCACTGCAAATAGTCCTGTACTTAACCCCATTTTGTGACTCCCTCAATTTCGGTTTCTCGCGGTCTCCGGCCATAATCTCGAAGACCGTTTCCATCTCGACAGGACCAAGATCAATTCCGCCTTTAGGTGGAACATGATCCCAAGAGAGCGCCTTTTCCTCTCGACAGAGATTGCATATAGATTTTTTCTCGCGCTTAGACTTCGCGTAATGCACAAACTCTCTCCCTGAGGCTTAACGCCAGCGCACAACGGCGCCCTTGTAATGGCGGCGCAGCCGCAATGAAAAGGGCGTCCGGCGGCCACTCCAATAGGTTGCGGCAAGCAAGCGGTGGACAACATCCAGCTGTACCTTGGATCTGTCGTCAGTGATTAGGTAACCGTCCTTGCGCCATTCCATCGATGGCTACTCCCTGATTCAAAACAGCAATTAGACAGCGGCTTTATCATTGCAGAAATTTGCCTGCTTCATGATTACTGACGTTGATCTATCAATCGCCCTGCACGTAAATTGACAAAACAACAGCTTAGCCGAGCATGGCCATCTCTGCCATGTAATCATTGAGTGTCTGCAGCTTGTTCCGCCAATCATACTGGATGAAATAGCTGTGATGAGCTGGGAGGCTGTTTGGAGGAAAGCCCTGACTCGAATGTTCGCTTTTGTTTAAAAGAAAACATTGCGAGAGGCCACAAGCGGTTGTGCGTTCGAACATAAAGTGGCCATGCTGGCTAACTTATAGTTCCAACAACGGGCAAAACAAATAGCCTTTGAAAGAAACGGCAGCGAATCTCTGTTGAATGCGATCTACATCAGTACCAAGCAACGCCTACCGAAAAACGCTCTTTGAGCGGGGTGATAGTTAAAGGCCAGGGTAATGCCTGAAAGAACCGGGAGCATTGTTATACTGCGGTATTGCATGGGGCGGGCGAAGCCCTTTCTGCCGGCCGTTGGCCTCTCTTCCCAGCCAGGCATAGCCTGTCCGGTCAGCTATCGGCTCGGCTTGCGCCTCCCCTCATAATAATTTTGACGCTAGTTTTTAATGTAATACTCCGGCACCAGATAGTTCGCAACATTAAGCAAGTTTTACAGTTGCTCGGGTGCTCAGGCTAGAAGCCTTGAAACAGCCATTCTAAAGAGCAAAATCAATATCATGTTGCAGCTTCGGCCGGCTGAGACTACAACAATGAGCAGGTCATCAATTTTTTAAAAGGCACATTATGAGCACTACACATATTACGGAGGAGGAACTCCTCAAAGATCTTGATGCGTATGGAGCCCATGCGGAGGAGTTAGCGGAGCTACTACTGCATGAGTCGACGCCGCTGGAGCGGCTCAAAGGGTCGGTTGTACGCTATGACCGACCGTTTGATTCTGTCTGGGAGGAGCACTTTAATTCTGATGAGGATGAACGCGATAAAGTTGCAGAAGATTGCCATAAAGAGGTTAGAGATCGGTAATGGCGGGGTCTTACATCACGGGCCTGACAGCTCTTTGCATCCCGCATCCTGGCCGGCACAAGCCCCTCTGGCACCACTTTGGACCGCCAGATAGATGGCAAATTGCAGGTGCGGATTACCCAGATACATCCTTCCTGTTTGGCAATCGTGAACTGGTTGATTTGACAGAGACTTTCGCGCTCTGGGGTATTGAGCCACCTTTATGTGTGAGTGCTATCTATGAACGGGCGGTTTTTGACCTGTTATATTTTTACGTTGAAAAAGAAGGCCGGGTGGTACCGAATGTGCAGCCATCGGATATTGATGATGTGGTGGATTTTCAAATAGTTGTGGATTGGATTAAGCAGTGGGAGCAGGCAGGCCAGCTCCAACGTGGGCAATCGATGCGGGACTGGTTGAACCCTAAAAATCCTTGGGTAGCGATGCAAAAAGATTACGTATAGCTCTGTTGCCACCAGATAATAGTGCCTGCGCGGGCACTGGCCTGGAGCGGCATATCGTACGTAAGGTCTGCTAAAGCCCGCTTGGTTTAAACGAACTCCGTAGGTGCTCTTTGCAGAATTACCGTCACACTTGTGCCACTAACAGGCTGATAGTCGCCACGAGGTCGGCGACCATACGAAACCTTCTGGGTAATATTGAAGTCTTTTGAAAGGGGGTTCTGCAAATATAAGAGCTGCTTCTAAGATCAGTCTGATTAATCATGATCCTGCCTCCTTAATCCTCTGCGGCCCCGTATAAGCACTGCGTGAACCACTCCAGCTTCCGGGTGAGAGAATTTGCCTGGTGCTTGGTATTCACCATCCCATTCTTGAGCGTTTCGATACCGGACAGCCTCTTGGGGCTTCAGATCCACGGCGCGATCAAATCCAGTTTCGTAACCTTCGACGAGCACCAATGTTTCCGGTGGCAAGGCTTTCAGTTGTACGATTAGTTCTTCGACTGTCATATCTAACCTTCCTCGGCAAATGCCATTGATGGCACGAAGAAATCAACGAAACACAAGCTCATAGTTGACCGATGACTATCGATGCTCAGCTTCAAAGGTCATCCAGATCTACAGGTATGCTGGGTTCGTCGAGCCGCTCTGTTATCCGGTTAGCGAGAGCTTCTTCATCGACATGGCTGTTGGCGAAAACCTCCAGCACTACAGGGGCGTTGTCTGGCTGGTACCGGACAGTACAAGTGCTGGCGTTGATCAATCGGGTTTTACCTAAACTGTACTCCCCATAACCCTCATGAATATGGCCAAAAATGTGTGCTTTCAGGGCAAGCTGTTGGATCCGGTCCAAGAGCTGATCACACCCTACGTTCTGGCACTGGAAACCTAGGCTTGCCTCATCACCAAAACCCTTGGGCGGGCCATGGGTGATAAGAACATCTGTGTTATCAGGAATGAGCTCCCATTTCTCATGCAGCGCTTCACCTCGGTCGAGCATAAACGCCCAATCCATGAAGGTGGGTGTCCAGGGCGAGCCCCAGAACCTTAGCCCCTCGATTTCAACGCCACTATCCTCGAGATAAGTGGCATTCGTCAGCAGATCCCGCGCGAGGTCTGGAGCTTCTTGAAACACCCAGTCGTGGTTGCCGGCGATGATAATCTTATGTCTGTGGGGCAGGGTGCCCAGCCAGTCGTTGAGATCTTCCAGGTTGTCCAATGTGCCAGCGCCCAGACAGTCGCCAGAATGGATTAAGACATCACCCTCTGGAATCTCTGGTATCCGACGATGCATGCTATGGGTGTCAGAAATACAGACGAGTTTCATAACCATCCTATCGCAGATTGCACTTGCCAGCTTTCTCGCGGCTTGCCGAGTCCATATCCTCACCGCTGACAATTCGATCTGACGCAAAACTGCCTCTCAGGCTGAAAGCGCTGGGCAGAGTCAGCAGTTCCCCTTCAAGCGACCAGTCCATAAAGGGAAGTAACCGAACCATGTTGCGGGCATCATCTATGCCACGATGGTGGTGACCCTCTAATGTCAGTCCGTGATACTCCAAGGCATGAATCATTCCATTCTTGCGCTTCTGCCCCGTTGTTCTGCGCCAAATGCGTTTCAGATTCAGATGCGGATATTTCATTATCACCGGAAGCACGCCATTCTTTTCTCCATCTGCCTGAATATGCAAGCGATCATAGTTGCCCCAGCTGCACCAGATGAAATTTTCATGGGGTTGCCCCAGCCACGCGTCGATCATCCGGCACACCTCTGGGAATAGCGGTGCGGCTTCGATCATTGATTGGCGGATACTGGTTAGCGACGTACAGAACTCGCTAATTTGAGGGTTTTTCGCAGGCTGCACCAGAAACGATTGGCTATCCAGTAACTCGCCATTTCTATTGGCCAGAGCGCAGCCAAACTCGATGATTTCCATGTTGTCGGTATTCTGACCTTCTCCCGCTGGAGTAATCCGGTTTTCCCAGCAAGTTGCCTCCAGATCAACGACTAACAAAGGGCGCTCATCCATCTGTTGTTTGTCCCCTAATCCAGTTAATAATTTCGTTCGCTTGCACTAGGGTTATGTTCCCAGTTTGCTCCAGGGTATCAATCCAAACCTGATTCCCTTTTTGAACCACTTCTGCTGTGCCAATGTGGCCAGAGACAACGGCTGTCACGCCGGTTATTGTCTGGTCTGGCCCCTGGGCTCGATTCCACGGCCAGGTGCAATCAATTGCAAAGCCATCAGACGGTGTGGCCTGGTGAACGTCCTGCCAGTTATCTACGGGGCTCTGTGCATGTACCAGCCCAAGGCTGCCATTTTCGCATTCTAGTGTGATCGTCAAGGGCATTTGTTTTATGCATTGGGTAGTCAGCTTCCGATACTCAGAAAAGTCGATTTTATCGACCCACTCTCCTCCAATAGCTCGGTGCTTTTCGCGATACCGGGAGTCGAACGAGCTGGCAACAAGCATCAGCTCGTGGTTTCCCATAGCGCTCTGCACATAATCCTTGGATAGAACCCAGTTCAGCATCTCCCTCGATTTTGGTCCACGGTCTATTACATCACCCAACAAGAAAAGCCGATCCCGAGTTGGTCGGAAGCCGATTGCTGCCAGTGCCAGTTGAAGCGCGTCATACTGCCCATGTATATCACCACAGAGCCAATCAGTTCCGTATACGTTGCGCGAAACAAGCTTGTGCGTTGTAAGTTTCGAAATCAAAGTAGATGCCATGCCGCTTAAGAACCAGAGGCTATTTTCATTCAACGAGATTTGTCAGGGTGCAGTTTTAGCATAGCGTGGAGATCGGGAGTTAAGCCAAGGAAAAAGCCATTTACTGGCAAAATCCTCTCCCGATTATCAGATGGCCTATAACCGATTTGTGATTGAGGCAGTTTATGGCCAACAGCGAAAGCTGATTGAGAGTGCATGAGCTGTTTTTAAGTCGAACCAAGTCTAAAACCATGTTGGTGCCAAAATCTCGTGTTTATTGGCCGGAGTTGTCGGATAGTACCCAATCATTGCAAGAAATCCGCATCATTGTTCGCAACATGGTTTTAGACTTGGGCTCTATACGCAACTTGGTGCTTTGAAATGGGCTGCAAGGTTTTGGGCGCTTCTAGAAACGCTCTGTTTGGGCCGGATGGTTGGCAGGTTCTGAAAGCTCCTCTTGGCCAAGTACATCAAGACGATAAGGTGGTGGGGGTGTGAGCTAAGCCTGTGTCCGGAATCATTGGCTCATATAAGAGCAAGTCTAAAACCATGTTGATGCTAATGCTGAGTGTTTATTGTTCAGTGTTATCGGATAGTGCCCATTTGTCACATGAATAACGCTTTATTCTCGGCTTAAATGGTTTTTGGTCGGCACTTTTGACGCAACTTGCTTTGGGCGATGGGGCTATAAGGTCACAATATGGTTTTGGTAGGGTGCTCCTCACGCAACTTGAACAAAAACGCAAGAAACTGAAGAGATGAGGCTGTATAACCAGACTATCATCCTGAAAGGCATGCTGTTGTTCACAGGGTGGAGCTCTGCGGCCGTACGTTCTTCGGGATAATGTGGCATGAATGCTCTCATGCGGCCCCGACTAGTGATATTTAGGTACAATCGCCAGCTGGACAACTAATTTGACAGCGGGGTACTCCAATATCTGATATTGGTGAGATCCCGCCCTGGTTCCCGCGTTCATATTTCCGAATAGGTAAGGTCTACAGCCTCAATGCATTGAGCGATTGGGAGCCAAAGTGCTAATGGGTCGCCGTCAACATTATCGATAGGGATGAAGCCATACCTTTCATAGAATCGTTTTGAATCATCGTCCTTGGCATCCACCGCACAGCCGATTCCGCCGACAGATAGGGAGGCGTCAGCAATACGCTTTAAAGACTCAAGTAAAATCTGCTTTGGTACATATGTAAAAAATTTCTGGCCAAGGTCTGCAGATAGCTGCCTAGGACTTCAGCATCCGAACAGGCAGTGCAATTTTGGGCAAGTTCATCCTGAGAGATTGTGACATCACAAATTCACGCCAATAGGGCCATAAGTGATAGCTCGCATTCTCGAGAGCAAAAGTATCCAGTGCAGCCTTGTCCTCGATAAGTGAGGTCTCGGTTATCCGATAATCAACCCTATAGGAGGCTTCAATTTGAGCAATAGGTCGCTCCTCTGTCTTATCTCCTGGAAGTACAAGCCTGGCGCCAACGTCTATATAGACACGAAAGATATCGAAGGGGGACTCATTACCTTTGATTTCGATTAGGTTGGACTCGACAACGTGGTGTTTGAGCTGAAGGCGGCAGTCTTGCCCCCCTAAACCGAACCGAGGATCAAATTTTGGCTCAACCCAAGCATCTACCCTGGATTGAGATACATCCTCAAACTGTAACCCCTTCTTAGCCTTTTCTAATGGCTCATTCACGACGACCATTGTGCTGCAGATTCCCGGTACTGGTTGATATAAATCACTTCACCTGCCATGGTTTGATGGTCATGGCTCTGAGATTTGCAAATATTGATCCAGTTATCACGATCATGCTCCAAAACTGCATCAAAACCGCGAAATGTTGCGAGTGCTGCCACTAAAAGCTGGTTTAGACTCACGCCTTCTCCTTCAGCCTTGGTTGCCAAGGCCCGATGCAATGTCTTTGGAAGGCGAAGAGTAACTCGACCACTGAAATTTTCTTCAGGTTCGCAGGGCAGAGGCATTTTTCGCCCTTTCTCATTGAGAACTGCTGCAGTCGTTTCAATAGAATCCAGAGCTAGCTCATAGGCCTCAACATGTGAATCTCCGTATTCTGCAATGTCTGGCAGCTCCTTCACCCGGGCCTCAAAGCACTCTTCACCTTCGAAAATACCTTGGCGAACAGTAATGTTGTATGCGTATGCATTCATTTTATTTCTCCTCCTCAAAATATTTTCTGAGGGCCGCCTCATGGTTATCAATGGTTCTGACAATCTTGGCTATGTAGGCTTGTTTAATTTCTGGGTTTTTCCCGTGACCGCAATTAAAACTGCCACTGTGAAATTCGGGAAGTCCATCATGGAAATATAGCTTGTGACCTCCACGCTTACCGTCGCGAACCTCGAAGCCTAGCTGCTGAAGTAGTGCAATTACTTCCACGCATCTCAGATTTCCCTTGCGATTCAAGAATTCCTGCTTCACATCAAGGACTGTCATCGTACCACTCTACTGACACCGTATATAGTGTCACCCTTCGAAAAAGACAAGTTTCTCTCCCTTTAATTACGAAACGTATAGCTGCCGATCCGGCTGTGTAAGCGAGAAGTTATCTTCGCTCAAGAGCGGATGGAAAGCATAGTGAGAGATGCTCTGCGTGATCCGGCGCAGCTGATAACTTGTGGGCCCAAACTTTGTTGTGGCAGCATTGTACCGATGACCGCATCCAGCGCCAGCGATTCAAGCGCTCAAGTTCTAAGAGTGTGAAAAAAATCATTCTGTTAGTAATGTCAATTCTGAGAGATTAATCTGGGCTAGCATTGCTTGCCACCGTTAGAGGGCAGGTATTGACCTTCTCGCTCGCCTTTTTTGATAACTTTTTAAGCAGTTAATAAACGGTCGTTTTCTGGACACTTGCCCGCTCTCTCAAAAATCCCGTTATTTCTCTTGTTTTGTGTCCAACAATCACGTACAAGAATCTATGAACAGAAAAGGTACCTTTTATGATCGTAGGTTATGCACGAGTCAGCACCCAAGACCAAA
>TARA_R110002111_G_scaffold69471_2_pt1 | contig 14191 bp, 8 predicted proteins | sample TARA_R110002111 | Tara Oceans TARA_R110002111 (sample SAMEA4397363) | marine metagenome | biome: Polar Biome; feature: [ZZZ] marine water layer (ENVO:01000295); material: water (ENVO:00002006), including particulate matter (ENVO:01000060) such as... | depth 199 m | reverse complement strand
GACCAATATTATCTGTCGGTGCATTTTCGTTAATACCTCCAATCTTAATATCGAAATTAGCTCCTGCCTGATCAGAAAGTGGGTTATCTGTTTGTGCATAAAAACTAACTTTGCCATTGCCAACGGGAATCCCAATATCTCTTGGTACAATAAAGTCGAATTCAAACTGTCCATTTTCTACACTTGCTTGTCCTTTAAAAACTACTTCACCTAATGTGATAAAATCTAAAATTATTGGACCATTATTATCTGTAACACCATCATTAGCTAAGGTCTGTCTATCTATTTGTTTATCAAAAATAGTAGCCGTTAGTGTACCATTATAATTTGATAATAGATTACCGTTAATATCTACAACTTCACCAGCCATCTTTGTGTAACTTAGAGCCTTTAACGTGTCAATAGGCTGTGTAATATCTACATCATTAACTTTAGTTAATTTAATATCTGGTTTCGGAAATGCCAGTTTCATTGCAGGGTCCCCTATCAGAAATATTAATCGTTTCTGAGTAATCCCAGCAATACTATTGTCTATTTTTGTTCTTCTTAATACTTCAGCTACCGAAGGGTATTCATTGTTGTTAAAAGCAAATAAATAATCATTAAACACTTCATTATAAGATACTCCAACACTAACAAAAATTTGCCGTGTAGAAGTAACAAGTCCTATTGCACCACCATTTTTATTCCAAAAAGTAAACTCACCTGCTGTATCTCTGTTTGGATCATCGAACTTGGTATATTCACAAGTTATTGTTACAAATAAATTAAACTTACAGATATTGTTAACTTCCTGAGCGTCGAACTTATCGAAAATACGCTCCTTTGCTAAACCATCCTCACCACCATGCCCAAAATAATTAACCACTAAAGCTCCAACTTCAATCGCATCCTTAATAGCTTTGTTTACCTTAGGATAACGATTACCCGCAGCCGAAGATTCTTGTTCAAAAGCATCGGCATGCATTTTTTTTACATTCATAAAAGGATTTTCCGCTTTTATTTCCTCTCCAATGCCATCGGTTGTTTCTTGCAGAATTCTTTCCCATTGCACATCAACATCATCAGAAATAAGTACTATATTATTTCGCCAACTGCCATAGGCATCAGATTGATAATATGAATTAATTTTATCGACCATTTCTTTAGCTCGCTGCAGATCTTCTGCTAAAATTCTACCAACAGCAATATCCATTCTGTCAATACTTGTTGTCATTCCGCCTTCATTATCATCTAACATGGCATAGAAATCATCTGAAACAAATGAACTAGAAAGGCTAAAACTAGACATTGAATACCATGAAGGCACCAAGTTTGTATTATTGTTTAACCTATTTTTATAATCGTAAGATCCATCACCAAATAAACAAAGATATTTAAGGCGTTTACTAGGAGTACTTGCATTATCATACACATATTTAATAAAATTTCTGAGTGCAGCTATATCTTGACTTCCTGTGCTAAACTCATTATATATGGTTTGTAAATCAACTACTTTTACATTTAGGTTGTATTGTGTTCTATTAATTTGAGCTAAACGCTCTGCTTCAGAAACAAATTGTGAAGGTGCTAAAATGATGTAGTCTATATCTTCAAATTGTCCTTGTGAATTATTAAAAATTGTACCCTTCAAATTTTGATTAGCCACAGAAGACCTAGCATCTTTTATTGGCTGTAAAACACTTGAATTAGAAAAAGCCAAATAGTTTCTAAGTTCACCTGATGGAGCTTTAAAACTTATCTCACTTTCATTAGTTATATTTACAATATTACTAATATTGAATCGATCTGTAATATCCCAAATTTCCCTTAACGAAGTTGTATTTGTTAAATTATATTGTGCAATTCCCGGCGTTGTAATAGTCTCCTTATTTTTAAATGCTAATTGCCCGCCTTCGTAAATTAAATTTCTAGTGGCTTCAATATTAATATAATCTAAGAATGCATTTGCTGAAGGATTTCCACTATTATTATAATCGAACACTACAGTAATAGCATCACCTGCAATATTTAGTGCATTAGCATAAGTACGACTCGTCCCTAAAAGAGAACCCGGAGTTATAATACCTAATCCTATATTTGAAACTTCAGATCCATTTATTGTAATAGCCATAGTTGTTGGCACTTCGGATACAGAACCAACTTTAATATTAAAATCCACCGGTTCACTTATCACTAAGTTTGGAAATTCAAACTCATAAGACCTTTGGTTTTCAATATCAAAATCATCACCATACCATTGACGTCCTAATTTTGCTAAATTATGCGTATCTACTTCATAATATTGATAGTCTTGAAACGTATTGATTTGAATATCTGCAGCTGCTTCTATAGTTGGCATAGTCTGAATACGTTTTCCGCTTCCAGAACTTACATTTACATAATAATATGTTCTATCTGTGTATAAGTTTATATTGGTTTCGCTTTCCTCATTATATGTTTTAGGACCTTCACCATAAAAAAGAATATAATCATTACTATCAAAGCTTCCATCGTCTTCACCAATAAACTTTACTGCATTTTCTACAACGTCGAAAGGATAATTGGCAGAATTCTCCAAAGGCAGCATTCTCCCTCCATTACCATATATTTTTATTGTTCTTGGATCTACCGAGTTGGTATTAATGCCTAAATCACTTAAAAAGCTTTTAGATAATCTATACACGCCAGACTCTTCAATATAAAATCGATACCATTGACCTGAGCTAAGCACTGAGTTAGTTAATTCATTAATACCCATAGTGCTATTAGCTGAACGACCAGAACGTGTACTATATATGATAGTAAATGAAGTTATTTTTTTGTAGATACCTCTATCCTTAATAATAGGACTTACTTGAAAATAGTAACCACGAGTATCTCTAGCATTAGTATTATTAATACTATACTTTGGTACATTTGGTATATTTTGAAGATTTAAATCTTTTAATTCTGATGATGTAATCGTTTCATAAGCAACATTAGTTAGTTGAATAGAATTCTCATCAATTAGACTTCCATTACTTTCCCATTGCGCGAAAAAAGTTAATCCGCTATCATCACTATAATTAAAATGATCAACATCAAAAGCAGGTACTTCAATTTTACTGTAAGCTGTTTCTAAGACTTTATACCCATTCCAATTAATATTGAATTGCTTTTGTTGACCAAAACCAAATGTTGCAATCAATAATAAAGTGATTAAATAGCAATTTTTCATGTATTCATTTTCAGTTTTAACCGTATGTAAAACTTCGAAAAATGTTATTCTCATAACAAATCCATCTATTTCACAATAAAATAACGTCCATTAAAGCACGTTATTATGACGTCAGAATTTTTATTTCAAAAATACAACAATAATTCATTTCTACAGCCGTTATTAAGGAGCAAAATACACCGATAAATCGAAAAAAGTCCGTTGTTATGTTCAAAAAAAAGGACGAAATGCACATTTTTTTGCATTTAGACGCAAAAAAAAGTTGTCAGTTTACCTTTAATTGTTATATTGCGACTCTAAAATTAAACGAGCTTACTTAAACGTATGGATATGAAACATGTCTCAAACCTAAAATTTTTAATAGCAGTAACGCTTTGCGCCTCAATTGTGAGTTGTAATCGTTCTTCTAATTCTGGCAATGTAGATAGTGCCACTGGCTGGAAAATCAACGATAAACAAGGAGGTTTTCAGTATAATACCCAATTTAAAGAACAGGAAACACCTCCTGGAACTGCTTTCATTGAAGGTGGAACTTTTACAATGGGTAAAGTAGCAGATGATCCGATGCATGATTGGAACAATACGCCAAATCAACAACACATTCAGTCATTCTATATGGATGAAACTGAAATTACCAATATTAATTATCTATATTATTTAGATTATTTAAAAAGTGTTTACCCTCCAGATAACCCAGATTTTGCATTAATCTATAAAGGTGCACTTCCAGATACTTTAGTATGGAGAAATCGTTTAGGTTATAACGAAATGATGACCGAAAACTATTTACGTCATCCTGGATATGCAAATTACCCAGTAGTAGGTGTAAGTTGGATTCAAGCGGTAGAATACGCTAATTGGAGATCAAACCGAGTAGCCGAATTATCTTTACAAGATGCTGGTTACATTAAAAGAGATGCTCAATATACAGATTTGAGTGCAGAAAGCACTTTTGATGTAGATACTTATATCAATGCTCCTACAGAAACTTATGGAGGTAACTCTGATGTATTAGAAGGAGGTAAAAGAAGACAACAAACTGATGCAGATGGTAACCCTATTAACATTTATGCTAATAGAGAATCTGGTGCAATTACAGTAAAATACAGACTACCAACAGAAGCTGAGTGGGAATATGCTGCTTTAGGAATGAGTGAGTTACGTAGTTTTAACGTTTATAGAGGACGTAAAAAATACCCTTGGGATGGTCAATATACAAGATCTGGAAAACGTGTAAATCGTGGAGATCAAATGGCTAACTTTAAGCAAGGAAAAGGTGATTACGGTGGAATTGCAGGTTGGTCTGATGATGGTGCTGATATTACTGCTGAAGTTAAAACTTACTCACCAAATGATTACGGTTTATATGACATGGCTGGTAATGTTGCAGAATGGGTTGCTGATGTTTACAGACCTATAGTAGATGACGAGTTTAACGACTTTAACTACTACAGAGGAAATGTATACACTAAGAACGCAATTAATGAAGATGGTACTGTAAAAATTGTTACTACTGACGAAATTGTTTACGATACTTTACCAAATGGTAAAATTGTAGCTAGAGATTTACCAGGTGAAATTGCAAGAATTCCTATTGATGAAGAAGAAACCTATTTAAGAACTAACTTTAGTGAAAGTGACAACAGAAACTTTAGAGATGGTGATAAGAGTTCTTCTAGATACTACAGAGAAAGCTTTGATGAATCTGAAGGTGCTAAGAAAAGTACTACTGGAAAAATGTATAACTCACCTAAGCATAGAGTTGAAGTAGATTCTACTGAAGGTACTCTAGTTAGAGAATACGATCAATCTAATAGCAGAACATCTTTAATTAATGACGAAGTAAGAGTTTATAAAGGAGGTTCTTGGAGAGACAGAGCTTACTGGATTGACCCAGCACAACGTCGTTACTTCCCACAAGACATGGCAACTGATTATATTGGCTTTAGATGTGCAGTATCTAGAGTTGGTTCTAAGAGCCAAAAAGGAGGAAAAAGACGTAATTAAGAAACGTTAAATAATATTTTAAAAAGTCCTGATAAATTTATCAGGACTTTTTTATTTTTAAGCCTACCAAAAAAGTTCTTTTAAGAAGTACATATAGCGAGCATAAATATTCAAAAGAACACTTATCATACATCAATTAAAGGACAATAATCATAAGCACATGAAAATAGCAGATATATATCAAAAATTTAATTCCTGTTCTTCCATTTCTACCGATACCAGAAAATTACATCAAGACTGTATGTACTTTGCACTTAAAGGTGATAATTTTGATGGTAATAAATTTGTCCAAAAAGCATTTGATGGAGGTGCTAAGTATTGTGTAATAGATGATATTACTGCTAATATTAATGCTAACTGTATTTTAGTTGAAGATGTACTAACAACGCTTCAAGACCTAGCAACACACCATAGAAACACTATTAAAATTCCTATTATTTCGCTAACAGGAAGTAATGGCAAAACAACCACCAAAGAACTTATTAATGCTGTTTTATCTACAACTTTTAAAGTAAAAGCAACTAAAGGAAACCTTAACAACCATATTGGTGTACCACTAACATTACTAAGTTTTACCAAAGATTTGGATTTTGGAATTGTTGAAATGGGAGCTAACCATAAGAATGAGATTAAATTTTTATGTTCAATTGCACAGCCCGATTATGGATTAATTACCAATTTTGGAAAAGCACACTTAGAAGGTTTTGGCAGTATTGAAGGAGTTATAAAAGCTAAATCTGAACTTTATGATTTCTTAAAGCAGAATAACAAAATTGCATTTATAAATAATAATGATGAGAAACAAGTACAGCAAATTGGAAACTATAACAACATTATAACCTTTGGTTCTGATTTAAATAATAACTGTGTTGTAACATTTAAAAATGCAAATCCTTATGTTAGTCTCAATTATAACAACACATTAATTGAAAGTCAACTTATTGGTGATTATAATTATGGGAATATAGCAGTAGCAGTAGCAATTGGAAACTATTTTAAAGTGAGTACAGAATACATAAAAGAGGCTATTGAAAACTACCAACCAGACAATAACCGCTCAGAAATCATTGAAAAAGAGTCTACAAAAATTATTCTCGATGCCTATAATGCGAATCCCACAAGTATGTTGGCTGCTCTAAAAAACATCAAACAATTACAAGCGGAAAACAAATATTTGTTTCTTGGAGATATGTTTGAACTCGGATCTGGTGCAGAAAAAGAACATCAGGACATTGTCAATTTTATAGAGATCAATTTTAAAAACAACGTCTATCTAATTGGTAAAAACTTCTACAAAACGACTTCTAAAGAAGGAATACAAAAATTTTCTAGCTTTGAACATTTAAAACCGCTATTACAAGGCCTTCAACTTCAAAACTCAACAGTTTTAATTAAAGGCTCACGAGGCATGGCATTAGAGCGAATTTTAGAGTTATTGTAACACATTTTAAAAAATTACTACTCCTATAGCTTTATTAGTCTCAACGACAGTTATAGTCATCTTAATTATTATACCATTCAATAACTAAATAGCACTCATATCCATTAACTTCTCGTAAAGCGTATATTGTTTTAAAAATGCTTTTTATATATTATAAGGCTTCTTAAAATAAGACAAAAGTTATACGTTAGAAATACTCATCAAATAATGCAAATGAATTTTAAATTTTGGGATAGGTCTTAGGAAAAAAGCAAGTATTTGATTAAAACATAAAAACTGAAACACCACTTTAAAATTTTAAGTTCTACCTAGGTTTTCAGAACTAAGTTAGTATAAAAAAAATCCACAATAATTTGTGGATTTATCTACTGCAGTGGGTCATACTGGATTCGAACCAGTGACTTCCACGTTGTCGACGTGACACTCTGAACCAACTGAGTTAATGACCCTATATATGATATTAAAAAGTAAAAAGACTATCTATACCTAAAGACACTATTTTTAGCATTCACAAGTCCTTTTATAAAACAAAAAATCCGATTTGAATATTCAAATCGGATTTCCTTTTTTAAGTGGGCGACAAGGGATTCGAACCCCTGACCCCTTGGGTGTAAACCAAGTGCTCTGAACCAACTGAGCTAGTCGCCCTAATAATTAGGACTGCAAAGATAGTCTAGTTTTTAATATCTCAAAACATTTTTAGAAAAAAAATCAAATTATTTCTGCTACTACAAAAGTACTACCTCCAACATAAATAAAATCGTCTATGTTAGCATTTGATTTTGCGCTAGTTAAAGCTTTAGAGACACTATTATAACAATTTCCATGTAAGTCATTTTTTTTAAAATAAGACTGTAATAATTTAGCATCTAACCCTCGTTGAACGTCTGGTTTACAAAAATAGTACGTTGCATGCTTTGGTAGCAATGGAATAATAGCATCCAAATCCTTATCATTTACAACTCCAAAAACCATATGAAGCTTATTATACGTTTCATTTTTTACTTGCTGCATGGTATAACCTAAACCCTCTTTGTTATGCGCAGTATCGCAAACGATCTTAGGTTGATTCCCTAAAACCTGCCAACGTCCTTGTAAACCTGTATTTACGACTACATTTAAAAGTCCCGATTTTACATCTTTAGAAGATATATGAAATCCGATGTCCTTTAAAATGTTTACCGAATGCAATACAGTTTTAATATTGTTAATTTGGTAAGAACCTTGCAAATCACTTTCTAAAACGTCTTTAATTATTTGGTCTGCAAAATAAATAGGAGAATGTGTTTCTTTGGCTTTGTTTATAAATACATTTTTAGTTTCTAAATGTGTTTCACCAATTACAACTGGAATATTGTTTTTTATGATTCCTGCTTTTTCACCTGCAATTTCTTTAAGTGTAGTACCCAAAAACTGTGTATGATCGAGACCAATATTTGTAATAACAGATAATAATGGTGTAATGATGTTTGTAGAATCTAATCGACCTCCCAATCCGACTTCTATTAGTGCTATATCAACTTTCTGTTTCGCAAAATAATCGAATGCCATGCCAACAGTCATTTCAAAGAAAGACAGCTGATTTGCTTCTAAAAATGCTTTGTTTCGTTTTATAAAACCAATAACAGATGATTTACTAATTACCTCGCCATTGATACGCACACGCTCTCTAAAATCCTTTAAATGCGGAGATGTATATAATCCCACTTTGTATCCCGATTCTTGCAAAATAGAAGCCAACATATGGCTTGTAGAACCTTTTCCATTTGTACCACCAACGTGAATGGACTTAAATTTACATTCTGGATGGTTTAAATGTTTTGCTAGATTTATGGTATTGGTTAAATCTTTTTTAAAAGCAGAGTTGCCTTTATTTTGATACATTGGAAGTTGTTGAAACATCCAATTTACAGTATCTTGATAATTCATTCTATTGACCTACATCAAAATTAATACTTACAAAACCAACTTGAGTTGTTGGTGCTTCTGAATCAGCAGGCCACTTATGAGACATGGCAATTTTTTTTGCTGGTTCAAGCAAACAAGGATGTGTATTGGTTGTTCCTCTAATTCCTGGTTCAGCCTTAACAACTTTACCTTGTCTGTTAACTTCAATTCTAACAACTACCAAACCATATTCATTACACTCTTGCTTATAAATTTGCTTAGAAGGTCTTCCTCTACCACCTAATCCATAACCAACGCCTCCTTTTCCTGGTCCCGAACCTCCAAAATAACTCGCAGCATAAGGATCTCCATCTAATTGCCCTTTATTGCCACCTTGGCTATCTGGTCCTTCTCCTCCATCTGTATTACCTTCAGCATTTTTTACACCTCCAATCATAGCATCGAGCTTTCTCTTTTTCTCAGCTTCTTCAGCACGTTTCTTCTCTTCAGCTTCGCGTTTTTCTCGCTCTATCTTTTCTGCAGCTGCTTTAGCCTCTGCTTTAGCTTTCGCTTCTGCCACTTTCGCCTTTGCCTCTGCTTCTTTTTGCTTTTTTATTGCAATAGCTTCAGCATTATCTTGTGTCATCACTTCTTCGGCTTTGGTTGCCGCTTCAGTAGGTGTTACTTGTGATTCTTCAGGTACCACTTCTTCAACAGCACTTTCTTCTACTATTTTTTCTTCAACAGCCTTTTTAGGTTCACTTAATGGTTTGTTACCGCTACCAAAATCTGTGGTCCCAAAGTTTACTGCTACACCATATTCTTCTGGTGGATCCATATATTGAGGTCCAACAACAAACAATAGCAACAGCAGTATCAAAACAATAAGAGCAGTGATGCTTGCAGAATTACGTTCGTGTTTGGTGTCTAGGTATTTCATTTGTTTTAAATAAACCTCTTTGGTTATATTAACCTTTATGGTAAAACTAATTTATTTCAATAATGATGCCGTTAATTTGGCTGTACTGCTAGTATTACTTTAAATTTATTTCTATTAGCAATATCCATAACCTTCACCACATTTTCTACAGGTACAGATTTTTCAGCTCTTAATACTATTGTTGGCGCATCTTGATTAGACAGAATGGAAATTAACTCTGTTTCTAGAACGCTTTCACCAACACGTTTCTGATCAATATAATAGCTTAAATCTTTTTTGATACTTACAGCAGTGGATTTCTTATTTTCAGTCTTTCCACTTGCTTTAGGTAATACAATGTCAATGGCATTAGTACTCACTAAAGTTGATGCTATCATAAAAAAGATTAATAACAAGAACACAATATCGGTCATGGACGCGAAATTGAATTCTGGTGTTACTTTATTTCTTCCTCTAATATTCATAAAATTAGATTGGTTCGTTTAAGTGATCTAAAAATTCAATAGAATTAGCTTCCATTTGGTATACCACTTTATTGGTTCTTCCAACAACGTGGTTAAAAGCAACATAAGCGACAATACCAACAATAAGTCCACCAACGGTAGTTGTCATAGCTGTGTATAATCCACTTGCTAAAACATCCATTTGAATTGTTCCTCCTGCGTTAGCTAGTTCAAAAATTGAAATAATCATACCAATTACAGTTCCTAAGAAACCAATCATTGGTCCGACACCAGAAATAGTAGCCAAAACACTAACGTTCTTTTCTAAGTTATAGATTTCTAATCTACCCGCATTTTCAATAGCTGTATTAATATCTTCAAGAGGTTTCCCTATTCTGGTAATTCCTTTTGCAATTAATCTTGATACAGGTGAATTTTGTTGTGCACATAACATTTGAGCTGAATCAATCTTACCATTACTGACATGATCTTTAATCTGATTCATAAAATTTGAATCGACCTTAGAAGCTGCTTTTATAGCAAAAATTCGTTCGAAATAAATATAAATAGCTACTATTAGGAGCAGAAATAAAATGAATATAATCACCATTCCTGATGTTCCTCCACTTGTAATTAATTCAATAATAGATAACGTTTTTTCAACTGATTCTCCCTCAGTTAAAACAGCTACTTCATCTTGAATAGTACTTAATGATATCATACTAAAATGTTTAATTTTTAAGTTTGTTTTGTTATAACGTTAAGTTTTTAGCTTAAGTATATTTATGTGTTTATTATTAAAAAATTGCTCTTGTTACCATAAAAGCAGCAGCACCAGCTATAAAACCAACAAATGCCAACCAAGATATTTTCTTTAAATACCAAAAGAAATCAATTTTTTCCATTCCCATTGCAACAACTCCAGCTGCAGAACCTATGATTAACATACTTCCTCCAGTACCTGCTGAATAAGCAATAAAGTGCCAAAGTTCATTGTCTAATGGTTCTGAGAACATTCCTAAACTTGCTGCAACTAATGGTACATTATCAATAACAGCTGATCCAACTCCTAAAAGTAACACCACTAAATCCGAGACACCTTCATGATGAAACTCAGTACCTAACATTGGCATTGATTCTTGTAAAGAACCCGCGAAACCAAATAAGATCCCTAAAGATTCTAAAGCAGCAACTGCCATTAAAATTCCTAAGAAAAACAATATACTTGGTAATTCAATTTTAGATAATGAATGATGCACAGGACTATGGCTTGCACCAGAAGAATGCTCTTCTGACCCTACCTCTGAGATAGCAAATTTTGAATTACTGTAAACTTCTGCAAAGATAGCTACAACTCCTAATGAAAGCATCATACCAACGTATGGAGGTAAATGTGTAATTACTTTAAATATAGGGACAAAAATAATAGCACCTAATCCTAAAAACAACATTGTAGAACTGAATTTATTCTTTGGTTTACCATCCGATTCTTGTAATTCTAAAGTCCCTTTAAAAGGCTTTAAAAAAGAAGCAATAAAAGTTGGTACAACCATACATAACAATGAAGGAATAAATAAATAAGAGAGTAATTTACCTGTTGATACTTTATTACCAATCCAAAGCATTGTTGTTGTTACATCACCAATTGGTGACCATGCACCACCTGCATTCGCAGCAATAATAATTAAACCAGCATACCAAATCCTTACTTCTCTTTCTTTTACTATTTTTTGAAGAATTGATATTAAAACAATAGTTGCAGTTAAGTTATCTATTATAGCAGAAAGTATAAACGCTAGTATTGAAAACATCCAAAGCAGCTTCCTTCTACTATTAAAATTAACAGCGTTTTTAATCGTTGAAAAACCATCAAAATAATCGATGATTTCAACAATAGTCATAGCTCCTAATAGAAACACTAAAATCTCGGCTGTTTTACCTAAATGATGTAGTAATGTTTCTTCCATTAAGTGCATTTTTTCTTCATGCGGAAGCAATCCAAAATTTTCCATTAAGCTATGGTTAGCAGAATCAAACCATTGAGAAAAGTTATCTACTCCTAATGAAATTAAAGCCCAACTTATAGCCATCATTACTAAAGCAGGAATTAATTTATCGATTTTTATATTATGTTCTAACGTAATAGCTAAATAGCCAAAAACGAATACAAGGATTATTACTGTTTCCATTTCAAAGGATTTTTATATTAGTTGTCTTAATGCAATTTCGAATGCTGTTTCGCTTATGCCTATTTTTGTTGGATTATTTTTATGTACTTCTTTTAACGCTTTCCTTATAACTTTAGATGTGTCATTAAAAATAGCGTCATCTGTCATTAATACTTTTCGTTCCATGAAATAAGCAAACACTCTTGCCATTCCACAGTTTGATATAAAATCTGGTATTAAGCTTACTTTTTGATCGGTATGCTCCATAATAGAACCAAAGAAAATTTCTTTATCTGCAAAAGGTACATTTGCACCACATGTAATCACTTCTAAACCTGTAGAAATCATTTGATCTATTTGGTCTTGAGTTATTAATCGAGAAGCTGCACAAGGTGCAAACACTTCAGTTTGTAATGACCAAATTTGCTCATTTATATCGTTAAATGGAATAAGGTTATCTGCCACTAAGGTATTTCCATTTTTGGTAAGATATAAATCTGTAATTTCTTTAAATGAGAATCCTTCTTCATTAATTAATCCACCTACTCTATCGATAATACCTACAATTTTAGCTCCCATTTGAGCAAAGTAAAAAGCTGCAGCTGCACCAACGTTTCCAAAACCTTGAACAACGACACGTTTACCTTTTATTGAATCTCCATTAATATCATAAAAGTGCATAGCTGCAGTGGCAACACCATAGCCTGTTATCATATCTGCTACAGTAAATTTTCTGCTTACACTTGGAGAGTATTTTGGATTTTCTAAAACCTTTATAACACCTTGTCTTAACTGACCTATTCTATTAATTTTATCAGCCTGTGTTGGTTTAAAATGTCCTTCAAAAACTCCTTCTTGAGGATGCCATACACCACTTTCTTCTGTGATTGGAATCACTTCGTGAATTTCATCAACGTTTAAATCACCACCAGTTCCGTAATAACTTTTCAATAATGGAGAAACGGCAGCATACCAACGTTCTAAAACACCTTTTTTTCTTGGATCTTGTGGATCAAAATTGATTCCAGATTTTGCTCCACCAATAGCAGGACCTGAGACCGTAAACTTAACTTCCATAGTCTTAGCAAGAGACAATACTTCATTTCTATCTAATCCTTTGCGCATTCTAGTTCCTCCTCCTGCTGCTCCACCTCTAAGAGAGTTAATTACTGTCCAACCTTCAGCTTCAGTTTCTGGGTCATTCCAATGAAATACGATTTCGGGAGTCTTATTTTCGTATTTCTGAAGTAAATCTTTTATCAATTTTAGTCTATTTATTTAGTGTAACAAATATAAAAACAAAAATGGCTTTATAGTTAAGCCTTTTTAATATTATTCAAAACTATCATACATTATTTCAATGTCATTTTTCCAAATTTATGTTTTTCCTTACCTGTAGCATAAATGTAGAAAGCTTTATCTTTAATTAATATGGTTTGGGTTGGTGCAAATGTGGCATATTGATTTTCACCTCCAGTTTCACTATTCCAAAATGGTATTGTTTTTATGTTACCTTCATCATCAAAAGATTTTAAAACAATCGCTTTAGCATTAGCTTTTTCACTACCAAACACTATTTTTTTGTTTTTCAATATATATTCTTTTTCATTTGCTAAAACAAAAAATTGGCCATTGTCTAAAAACGGAAAAAACGAACCCAAAACTTCCATTCTATTTAGGTAATCTTCTCCGTAATTTATAGGTGTCTCATATATCACACTTCCATTAATATCAAATTTAATTACAATTCCAGGACCAAACCTATGTGTGTAATTGTATTCAAAATTTTTACCATCAATCTCTTCAGAGTCTGTGGAATAACAATCTCCAATTAGGTAAACAATTTCGTTATCCATTAAAACATCTTTTATTTTTAAATTAAGATACCCCTTACCTAGCACAAGTTTTCTAGTATCTTGTGACCATTTTTGATTTTTTATAAGATTGCCTTCAGAAATATTATATATAAAAAAGCTATCGTCTTTTGCTCCGCCAACTGAAACTGTTGGTTTAGCATTATCTGTTGCAAAGCCTACTAAGAATTGGGAATCATTATAACTAATCACTTTAGAATCAGAAATATAAAACCCTTCTGTAGAAACTTGT
>TARA_R110002111_G_scaffold261967_1_pt1 | contig 14215 bp, 12 predicted proteins | sample TARA_R110002111 | Tara Oceans TARA_R110002111 (sample SAMEA4397363) | marine metagenome | biome: Polar Biome; feature: [ZZZ] marine water layer (ENVO:01000295); material: water (ENVO:00002006), including particulate matter (ENVO:01000060) such as... | depth 199 m | reverse complement strand
GTATACGGGAAACTGTATCGAGGGTTCGAATCCCTTCCCCTCCGCCAGATACCTTTTCTATACATGCCTCGCAAATCTATTTTAATCCCAGTCAGCAAGGGATTTAGAGGGCGCTCGTGCCGATGCGTTCCTAAGCGTTCTTGTTCGTTCCATGTTTTTAATGTATGTTGAAACGTATATTTATATGATGGAATTGTTATGGTACGCCAACGAAACAAGCTTACGGCGCGAACAGTAGCTTCAATCAGCAAACCCGGCATGCATGGTGATGGTGACAACCTATGGCTTGTTGTGACCCCGTCAGGCACAAAAAACTGGGTCTTACGTTACACGTTGCAAGGCAAATCGCACACCATGGGCTTAGGTCCGGTGTCATTAATTAGCCTTCAAGACGCTCGGCAAAAGGCTCAGGATGCCAGGCGCTTGCTGCTTGATGGTATTGATCCGATTCAACAACGCAAAGCACTCAAAACAGCCCAGGCTTTAGATGGCGCAAAATCGATCACATTTGCTGACGCGGCTCTCAAATACATCGATTCCCACAAAAGCGGCTGGAAAAATGCAAAACATGCGGCTCAGTGGCAATCAACACTCGAAACATATGCATTCCCTGTGTTCGGCAAATTACCGGTAGGCACTGTGGACGTTGGTTTTGTTATTCGGGCGTTGGAACCGATTTGGTCCGATAAGCCAGAAACTGCTTCGAGGCTCCGTGGACGAATAGAGTCGGTACTCGATTGGGCGAAGGTCCGCGGATACCGTGAGGGCGAAAACCCGGCACGATGGAAAGGCAATCTTGATCACCTTCTGCCTGCACGCTCAAAGGTTCGCAAGGTCAAACATCACGCAGCCTTGCCGTATTCAGAGGTTGCCGATTTTCTTAATAAGCTGAGACAACAAACCGGTGTCGCAGCGCGAGCGTTTGAGTTTGCCATCCTAACCGCATCCAGGACGAGCGAGACGCTTAACGCTGTTTGGTCAGAGGTCGATCTGGAAAAAAAGGTGTGGACGATTCCCGGCGAACGAATGAAAGCAGGACAAGAACACCGCGTGCCGCTTTCTGATAGAGCCATCGAAATACTTCAGTCCGTGGGTCAGCAGTTTGGCTTTAACCCTGATCGCCCGGTTTTTCCCGGACAACGGATCAAGAAACCACTCAGTAATATGGCATTCCTGGCCATTCTAAGACGCATGAAACGAACAGATATTACTGCTCATGGGTTTCGGTCTACATTTAGAGATTGGGTTGCGGAGAAAACTGCATACCCACATGAGGTGGCAGAAATGGCTTTAGCTCATAGCGTGAGCAACAAGGTCGAGGCCGCTTACCGCCGGGGCGATCTATTTGATAAGCGGCGAGCGTTAATGGATTCTTGGGCAAGAGAGTGTGAGTCTAACGTTGATAATACTAAGGGCACTCAATAATGACTGACCGAAAGCCGAAAGAAACAAACGTTAAAGTTACAGATTATGAAATCACAAGAACCCCTTATAAAACGAATCTCCATATCGGTAGTGATGCGACTGAAACGTTAAAGCCAAGATTAGCATTCATTCTGAATTCAGCTGCACCTCAGGGGCGGCTCGATACGCTAGCCGATATGATTGAGGCGTTACCTGATGATTTTCCTGAAAAACCCAAGGCAAGCATCGAATTGACGAATGCAAGGAAAGAGACGAACTTTCATAAACGCGAAGTTCACATAAAGGAAATTCTTCTCAAATTTAGCGATGCAATCCAACGAAACGATTATAGACGAAGAACATCTCGATCAACGAACGCTGGAAAAATAAGTGGGGACGTACGAAAGGAACGCGGCAATGCGAATAAGGCATGGGTATTAGAACAAGGCGAAAAATTCATAAAAGCGGGCCGCAGCCCGAGGGATATTTCGAGCATAATACACAGTAAGATTTATGCAGAAATTAGTGATCGCCATGATGATTCGGGAATAGATTTCCCTGGCAAACACTGCCCATCCGCAGACACCATTCGTAGATGGACTAAAGATTTGCGGGAAAAATGGGCTTTGAAAAAATGAAATAGGATCGAACCCGGTTCGATCCCGTTTGGTATTATATGACTGTTCCTATTCGAACAATTTCGTTTGAAATAGAAGGAACAGAAAATGTCAGAAAATAACAACGAGCACTATTCTAAGCCACTAAAGCGATTTCTTCGCCGTCGCGAGGTTGAGCAGCGCACCGGTTATAGCTGCAGCAACATATACCGCTTAATGAGTTTGGGCCTATTTCCATCTGCCTGTCGTATAGGCCCAGGTGCCGTCGGATGGCTAGAGTCCGAAATCGATGAATACATTGATCAGTGCGTAGCAAAACGCGATAGCGTGGAGGGCTAATAGATGAGCCTTCCAAAAGCACTCAGCGGGTTCGGTCAATATCCACAGTTCGTCAACTGGAACTTGGTACAGGTCGAAGGTTCGCCAAAACCGGCCAAGGTTCCCGTTGACGCAACTGGCCGGAAAATTGACCCGCATAACCCGACAAACTGGATGACCGCTGAACAGGCTTACACCCAAGCCGCTGCGTTTGGCTACGGTGTGGGTTTTGTGTTCACGGCTGATGATCCGTTCTTTTTCATCGACATTGATAACTGCTTAACCGAGGCGGGTCAGTGGACAGACTTCGCACAACAGACCTGTGCTGCGTTCCCCGGCGCTGCCGTCGAGGTCAGTCAGTCGGGTAAGGGTCTTCACATCTTCGGGTGTGGGACCGTGCCACCCGGCTACAAGACACGGAACCATCAAGGGCTTGAGGTATACACGCACAAACGGTTCGTTGCGCTCAGTGGTCGTGACGTATCAGGTGACGTGTGGCTTGATTGGACCGGACAGCTTGCTCAGTTCGTTCCGGCGCACCTTGAGCCACAACTAACCGAGGTGGCTACGGTTGACGGCAACTGGACGACCGTACCGGCTGAGGGCTACACGGGACCGGCTGACGACGACGAGTTGATCCGCAAGATGCTGGCGGCTGGTGGTGGTCCGAACCAAGTGTTCAGCAAGTCATGCCCCATATCAGCGTTGTGGAACGGTGACGCGGCGGTAATCGGTCAATACTTCCCTGATCCAGAGCAGGGACGAGCCTTCGACGCTTCGAGTGCGGACCTCGCTCTCGCCAATCATCTAGCGTTTTGGACTGGTCGTGACTGTGCTCGGATCGAAAGGTTGTTACGGCGATCAGGGTTGGTTCGAGATAAATGGGATAGGCACAAAACGTACCTACGCGACATGACAATCCTCAAAGTCGTGAGACAATGTAATGCTATATATTCACATGAGGCATTAATTGCTCAGCCAGATGGCTCAGCCATACCGCCAATCAAAGATGAACGGATTCTTGATTTCCCAACACCAGTTGATCCTTTTGGTGATTTTCCAATTCCGGATATCCCACCAGGTGTTTTGCCCGACGTAATTGAAAAATTCAGCATTGCCGAATCGAACCTGATCGGTGCCGACCTAGGTGGCATTGCACTATCAGCGATTGTCACATGTGCGTCAGCAATCAAAGACGAAATTCAGGTTCAGGTTAAACAAAATGATGAAGGGTGGTGCGAGTCTGCACGTTTGTGGGGCGTGCTAGTAGGGGCACCAAGCACTAAAAAATCTCCCGCCGTAAATACAGCCACGCACCCAATTAAGCGCCTTGCAAAGCGCCAAATAGCCGAATTCACATCTGCCCAAACGACCTATGAAATGATGGCAGATAAAGAGAATGCCATAGAGCCGTTCCCCCCAGGCAGATTATACGTTCAGGACGCTACAATTGAGGCCATGCAACCTATTCTCGCTGAAAACCAGAATGGCATACTGGTCATTCGCGATGAACTTTCAGCATGGATTGGCGGCATGGAAAAATATAGTGCTGGTAAGGGGGCCGCTGTTGATCGGGGGTTTTGGCTGGAAGGGTGGAACGGAGGGCCATACACCGTTGATCGTATCGGACGTGGATCAACATACATTCCAAATTTATCGATGAGCCTGATCGGTGGCATTCAACCCGATGTTTTGCAGCGGGATATCAAAACTATGAATCACGATGGCTTATTGCAGCGGTTTATACCGGTCATTCTGAAGCACGCTACGATGGGCTCTGATATCGCATCAAACGCCCAAATAAGAAACTATTACTATCAGGTGGTGACAAACCTTTTCGGGCTTCATCAGCCTGAAAATGGCCCACTGCGTTTTGATGATGGCGCACAGGCGGTTAGGCGCGTTTTCTCCGAATATGCCCACGACTTGGCTACGCTTGACGAATTGGGAAAGCACTTTTCCGCATGGGCTGGAAAACTTGACGGCATGTTCGCTCGAATATGTTTAACTTTTCACTGTATTGAACTTTCATCCGGCCTACCAACGGCAACCATTCCCCCGATCATCCCGGCACGGATTGCTAGAATGGTTGACCGTCTTTTTCGGGAGTACTTGATTCCACACGGATTACATTTTTACTGCAATGTTCTAGCAGACGGTGACTCCTTGCCGCATGTACGGCAAATCGCAGGGCTTATTCTATCGAAAGGTTGGTCTCGGATTCGACCGTCAGATTTAACCCAGAATTACCGCCCCGCTAAAAGCATGACGTCCCGAGATATGGAACAGGTTCTTGATAAATTAGTCAGTTTCGGTTGGCTGGAACCCGAGCACAGACATTCTGGCTCAAAAAAATCGTGGCTGGTAAATCCACAAGTGCATGAAAAGTTTAAGAAGCAAGCAAACCTTGAGCGGGATGAACGGACGGCAAAACGCGCGATTCTATTAAAAAATATCACAGGGGCTAGTTAGACAAATTAGATCGCGCGTACATCACTAATAGAGTTCTATATTGTAACTTAGACAGATAATATTCTTAGCGACCTGCGCGCGATCTAATTTGTCTAAGTTTCTATAATTTAGCTTTAATTATGAATGATAGCTCGTGATTATATAATTACTGACTTATAGCCTGTAACCTTCGGCGACTAAATTTGAACTTCGGGGGCCGGTAGCGTGCGGGCCGCGCCAAAGATCAAACACCCCCCTCGGACAAACTGACTCTTAAAAAGGAGCATATGCTTTGGGTCCTTACGTGTACGCCAGCATCTCAATCTGCGTATAACGTTGCTTGCATCGAGAGGAATGCTTCTTTGACTGCTGGTAGGCCGCCGAGTTTTTCCTTCCCCTCATTCACGCTGCCGTAACGAGCCGTGAGAAATGTTGCGAGTTTCTTCGTCGCCAACTCGCTTTCGCCTTTCGATTCATAGGAGAGCAAGATAGCCAGAAGCAGATCCTTCATATCGGCATCCGTTCCGGCCATGCCGTCAGACCGAACGTGTTGGGCACGTTCCTGTCGTGTCTGTGGTGGGTTAGTGAAAAGCACATAACTGAGAACATCGAACAAGTCGCTGTCTGGCGCGTCCACCAGTCTGCGAATATCATCCAACCGATCAGCGTCGTAGCCACGATCCGAAAGCTGATCGATGAACCGTTGACGAGTGTCAGGATCACTCCAAACGGTACGAAGCTGATCCTCGTCTGCGACAATGCCGGACAGATCACCAAAAAGGCGCTCAAGAAATTCCGCTGCTGAAATCGGTTTGCCCTCGGGGCTCCAATACGTCGTCGATGCGATGTACTGGATATTCCTCACACTGCCGTCTGACAGTTTCACCATAACTTTTTCACGCGGTGGTTCTTCGGGACCTGGTTCAGGTGGATCGCCTGGCCCAGGTTCAGGATCGGTCGGCGGCGAGCTAGGTCCATCGGGCGTTACTGGTTCAAGCGGCTCACCGTCCCATCCTGGGTCGTTAAAGTTTTCATGTGCCTTCACGAAATCCCAGATCGTGAAGAAGTCCTTGCCCTCATAAGTCCGCGTCCCCCGCCCGATGATCTGCTTGAACTCGATCATCGAACGTATAGGACGCATCAGCACGATATGACGGATATTGCGGGCATCCACGCCTGTCGAGAGTTTTTGGGATGTCGTCAGGATTGTGGGAATTGTTTTTTCATTGTCCTGAAAATCGCGGAGGTGCTGCTCCCCTACCGCTCCGTCATTCGCAGTGACGCGATGACAATAGTTCGGGTTGGCCCCATCCTTCACCTGATTGATTAAATCGCGCACCAGTGCCGCATGATCCTGCGTGGCACAGAAGACCAACGTCTTCTGGCGCTGGTCCATCTGGCTCATGAACTCTTTAACACGGCTCAACTCGCGGTCTTCAATGATGATCTTTGTGTTGAAGTCTTCCTCGCCAAAGACATCGCCGTCTTCAATTTCACCGGCAATTAATTCGTCGCTGCCGTCATAAACATACTCGTCAATGGTGCTCGCCATCTGACGCACTTTGAACGGTGTCAGATAGCCATCCTCAATTCCATCGCGCAGGGCATAGGTATATACTGGCTCGCCGAAATAGGCGTAGGTGTCGGCGTTGTGCTTGCGCTTTGGCGTGGCCGTCAGTCCAAGCTGGGCGGCGGGTTCGAAATACTCCAGCAGATGCCGCCATTCGCTCTGATCATTGGCCCCGCCCCGGTGGCACTCATCGATCACAATAAAGTCAAAAAAGTCAGGCGCATATTGCTGATAAACTGGCTTCCCCTCGCCGGTCATAAAGGTTTGGAAGATGGTAAAGAACAGGCTCGCATTCTTTGGAGGCTTGCCAGCATTTTTGCGGATGGTGTCGGGGTCAATCCGTGTGACCGCATCGTTCGGAAAGGCGGAAAATGCGTTGTAGGCCTGATCGGCAAGGATGTTGCGGTCGGCAAGGAACAGAATACGAGGGCGGCGGCTAGGCTCACCCGACAGGTTCCACTTGGCCTGAAACAGCTTCCAGGCGATCTGGAATGCGATAGAGGTCTTGCCCGTGCCAGTGGCCAGCGTCAGCAGGATGCGCCTGTCGCCTTTTCCTAGCGCCTCCAGCGCCGCTGTGATCGCTTTGTGCTGGTAATAACGCAGCTCCCACTTGCCGCCGTCCGTCTCGAAATCAACGGCCCCAAAACGGTCGCGCCAATCGTCGTGATCTGCAAAGGTCCGCTCCCACAATTCATCTGGCGTTGGGAACGGTAAAGCCATGTCGGCCTCGACCCCCGTCGCCATATCTATCTCATACCAAGTCAGCCCGTTGGATGCATAGGCGAAACGTGATCCCAATCGGGTGGCATAGTCCTTCGCTTGGCCAACGCCCTCGCGGTGGCTGAGGCCTGCGCGTTTGGCCTCTAGAGCGGCGAGCTTGTGGCCCTTATGTATCAGGACATAGTCGGCAGACAGTCCCTTACCTCGTTTCCCACCCGCCTGAATGCGTCCCGGACAGATGACTTCACGCCGCACCTTTGAGCCATCATTCCTGCCCCAGCCCGCCGCCGCAAGGACGGGGTCAATGCGCTCGGCGCGGGTATCGGCTTCGGTTTCATCGTGAATGCTCATCAGGTCTACTCGTTACGTCATGTTAGTTCGCCTGCAAAGGCTTTTTCCAAAAGGGATTGTCTGAGGTCATCGAGGTCTTGGATTTGGTTCTGATAGTGTATTGCGAGCAGATTTACTGCCTCTCTCATCTCAGTAAGTTCAGCCGCAACTCTGTCCTGCACGGCGCGTTCTGGCAAAGGAGTGGGAAACGCTCTCAGCTTCCCTAAACCAATAAATGGTTGCGCACCGCCGTTAGTCGCTTCTTCGACATACTTTTCCGCACTGGCTGACTTAAGATAATACAACAAAAAGGTCATATTCACTTCTGGCGTATTTTTAATCAAACCAACGTTCTTAATGCTGAAGACATCATCACTATCAACAAGACAAGACATGCCCCTATTCACCCCAATCATTGAGATTAGAATATCACCTTCGGCAACATTAGATCGCCTGTGAATTGCAGTGTGATCGTCGTGGCTGATGAGTTTCACATTTTCCAAGCTTAGGCCGTCCGGTCTGATATTTTTTTGAGTGACCAATGGCACGCCGCGATCTACGTATTTTGGCGTATCGTGGGTGCCATCCCTGACATCACAAATTTCGCTCAGAATGACTCTGGAGAAGTCTTCTGAATTTGTGCGCTCGGCTAAAGTGTTGTGAAAGAGCTCGCGCGTATTTTCTAGATTGGCTTCGGCGTGGGCGTGGGCGCGAGCCAGCCCTTCGAATGCCTCGTCCAGAACCGCAACAATTCGCTGTTGTTCTTCGAGCGGTGGGAGAGGAATGGGAATTGTTTTGAGCTTCGCCTTGTTCAGCGTCTTTCCCTTAACTTTCTGATCACCCTCAGCGGCCTTATCCCAATCAAAAGCAATCAGGGCCCAATAGAGGAACTCCTTTGAGATTTGCCGTTCGTCTATATCAAGAAGCGAAGCGATAGCCTCGTTTGAGAAAAGGTCGCGGCCTGCGTATGCAAGCCTTCCCAAAGTCAGCTTGAAACTGACTAAAAGTGTTCCCTTCGGAATTAGTCTCATGCGCTTGGCGGCCAAGTCCGATACATATTCTTTGCTATCTACCGCGACGGCGTGGAGGCTTTGCGGAAGATCGGCTATGGATAGCCATACGTTTTCCGTTCTCCGCTCTGGGTCCCACATGACCGCGCTCTTTCGTGCGGGCGTGCTGCCTAATTCAATCCGACACAGGTCGCCGAGTGGCTTGATCGGCCAGGGTGCACATGTCGTGTCCGTCACAGCATTCCCCGAATGTCTTCGAGAATTAGTGCCGTCTCGGCATCCCGCGTCAGCATATCGGCGATGATCTCTTCGGGGCTGCGGAGCGCCTCGGCTTCGGGTGCGTTGGGATTCTTGACCGACAGATCAAACGTATCCTCGTCCAGATCGGCGCGGTTTATGATCCAGCTCTTCGGCCCATTTGGCCGCGCGCGTTGTAACTCAACAAACTCCGCCAGATCATCGTCGTTCAGCGGGTTCGTCTTGCCCATGTTGCGCCCCGGATCGAGTTGGTAAAACCAGATGTCCCGCGTCGGTGCACCTTTTTCAAAAAACAGCACCACGGTCTTGACCCCGGCGCCCTGAAACGTACCACTCGGGCAATCAAGGATGGTGTGCAGTTCCGCCGCCTCCAGCAATTCCTTGCGCAAGGCAACAGAAGCATTGTCGGCATTGCTGAGGAATGTGTTCTTGATCACGACAGCCGCCCGACCCCCGGCCCGCAGTTTGCGGATGAAGTGTTGCAAGAACAGATAGGCCGTCTCGCCCGTGCGGATCGGAAAGTTCTGCTGCACCTCGCGCCGCTCGCCCCCGCCAAAGGGAGGATTGGCGAGGATGATGTCGTGACGGTCTTTCTCCTGAATATCCATCACGTTTTCATTGAGCGTGTTGGAGTGGACAAGGTTCGGAGCCTCAATCCCGTGCAGGACCATGTTCATGATCCCGATGATGTAGGCGAGACCCTTTTTCTCCTGCCCGTAAAAGGTTTTGGTTTGCAGGGTCTCGAAGTCGGAAGCCGACATATCATCGGTGCGCATGTAGTCATAGGCTTCGCAAAGGAAGCCCGCGGAGCCGACCGCGCCGTCATAGATTGTCTCGCCAATTTTTGGATCGGTGACGTTAATCATGGCGCGGATGAGCGGTCGCGGCGTGTAGTATTCACCGCCGTTGCGGCCCGCGTTGCCCATACGACGGATGCGTGTTTCATAAAGCTGCGAGAGTTCGTGACGTTCGGCCTGAGTGTTAAACGATAGCCCGTCGATGGCTTCCAGAACATCGCGCAGGATGTAGCCGGAGCGGAACTTGTTGCGAAGTTCGGTAAAAACTTCACCGATCTTGTAGTTGATCGTCTGGGGGCCGGTGGCGGATTGCCGGAAAGCGGCAAGATAGGGGAACAAGTCCTGATCGACAAACTTGATCAGATCATCGCCAATGCGGGCGGCATTGTGGTCGAAAGCGCCATCCTTCTTCGGTGCGGCCCATTTATCCCATCGGAACTCCCCTTCAATGATCGGGGTATAGTCATCACCATCAAGCTCTGCACGGTCGCGGCGCTCGGTCTCCAGGTCATGCAGGTATTTCAGGAACAGGACCCAGGACGTCTGTTCGACATAGTCCAACTCGTTGGCGATGCCTTCCTCGTTCCGGAGTTCCCTCTCGATTTTATTGAATGCGTTTTCGTACACAGTTGTCTCTTTCTCTAATCAGACATTTGCAATCAAATGGCAGCAAATTTGACATTGTGAATTGTATTTTCTATCGCTTATCTAGCTAAGAGAACCCTAGTTTACTTGTTTGTTATAAGCAAAAGATTCGGCGGTTACGGTTAAGCTGGGAGTCCCAATCGGTCTCCCAATGCGACAAACCCGTCAAGCGCTCGTAATTTGGCAACGCCAATGGGTCGCTGCCCATTTTTTTGCATACGAGTAGCCTGAGACCAAGGCAAGGAACCGGGTCCGTTGTATACCACCTCAGCATACTGCGGATCGACGATCTTCATCACGAGCAGATAATCTGGTTCTTCGCGAAGACTGATAGATTTTCCACCGGTAAGCTTAATCTGTACATCGCGACCATCAGATGTGCGACCGTCGTGGACTGCGTGTGATGCCGGATACAACTCAATGCCGAATGACCGTTCGGCGATCACCTCTCCGATACTTCCAACCAAGTGTCCATCGAGGGTGAATTTGCGACCGGGATGTTGCGCTTCAAGGTCTTGGACAATGCTATAGAGTGCAGCGACCTCTTTGGGCAACTTGATCCAGTTCATTATCACTCCACCTTGTTTTGATTAATGAAAAAGTCTTTGAAGGCGGGCATGATCACATAAATGGGTGGATCAATTGGCATAGTAGCATCGGTTTTGTATTAAGGTTACATTTGCACACCGATAGTTTGCGGAGTTTATGTGCTTCCTTATAAATTGATATCTAGCCTAGCAACTGCTGCAGCCCCCCCGATTGACAAAGTGCTCACGTCGGGTGGCGTCAGATCCGCTGCGCCACGTGGCGAGGTTAGTGCCGTCCGCGCCTTGACACTCGATGGCTTCGACGAAATAGCCCAGGCTTGGTCGCCGATACTCAAGGCACATGGCTACCGCATCGATCTTAGGGCTGTATTTTGTCACTCCCATCCGCTTGTTTCGTTTGCGCGGATTCCGTCACCTTACGCACCGGCGCGGCCTACGTCCACAGGATGCTGCGAGCTCGCAGATCTACTCTTGGTGATTGACTTTGTGGATCCACGCTCGCGACAGCGCGATCGGCGTGCTGTGCTGATTCAGGCCAAAAGACTCAAGGGGAACAATCTGCGACCCTCTGGAAAGGAGTGGATTCAACATGAACTATTGGCATGGCTCCCTAGCTTCACTTTCAATGACGCTGTTTACGATCCAAGAGCGCGTGATCTTTCGGGAAACCCAACGATTGGAAATCCTGCCTTTACGGCGGAGTATGGTGGTATTGAACTCAATCCTACACAAATAGGATGGTCGCACTGGCTGCCGGTTAGAAATACCAATAAGTTTGAAGCCGTTATTGATCTCGCCTCTTTTCTTGCTGGGATGGCGGTCGGTGAGGGCGAGTGCGCTCGTCAGGCGGTCGCTGGTGGCGCGGACGATTGGTCATTTACTGTCGATGAGCTTTTGAAAGTGACAGCAGCCAAACCAATCGTGAAAGCGAATCCGACGGTCCTCCGCGGGAATGATAATATGGTCGGGTTCCTGATGGACACAGCTCCCTACCTTGCTATAGCCAGTGGAGGAGGACGAGACGACTTCCTGGAAGGCGACATCCCTGAATGGCCCGAGGGGCCGATTAGCACCGTCAAAATAACTCTTCGATCGATGGACGACCCAAAGATGGACTAATCAACTCGATACACAGAAAATTGCTTAATGCGTTGCCATAAATCACACCTTGTGAAGAGATACTTTTTTTCTCACCATTTCATGTTTTATTTTGGTAGATTTCATTGTCATTATGCAACTTTTGCACCACTGGCATCAGCCGGGCGAGTAGTATTCACTGATCACTTACATGAGTAAGATACTTATGCTTTGGGATGGATAATTGAAAAAACTTACGCCGGAAGAAATAATCCGCATAGAGACTTTGCGCTTAAAGAGGGAGCGGAAACGTCTCGAAAGAGGGCTCAGCACTCTCGAAAGAGTGCGGTCTCAACGGAAAAAAATTCGCGCATCACATAAATCATTATCAGACAATATTTTTGCGTTCCCAGGCCAATTGTCGATAGAACTTCCCTCAGTGGTGTCATTCAAAGACAACTACGAACAAACAATCAATTTTATAAATGCGCTCAGGGATGCTGTTCTAACTGATCGGATGCCGGTTTTTCTCCATTTTGATAATGTTATCTCGGTCTCCCCGGCTGCCGCTCTGGTAATGACGGCAGAGATTTATCGGTGCCGCAACCTTCGTCCAGGGCGCGGAAAAAAATACTTAGTTAATGGCAACTGGCCATCTAATGACTCTGCTCGACAATTGTTGAGCAGAATGGGTTTTTATCGACTGATGGGTTTACCTGATAACTTAGAGAGTGCAGGCGAGAGTAAGGCGGATAAATCTATTCACTTGGGATTTACATCATTAAAGAATGTCGACGCTGGTAAGATTGCTGAGTTTCATCAAGAGTTGCTTTCGAAAATTAATATAAATTTAGGCAGCCAAGAAGCGAAACGTCTACAGGGGGCTATTATTGAGGCAATCGGCAATGCAAATGAGCATGCTTATAAAGGTGAAACGCGTTATCAGATCCTAAAAAATAGAGCGTGGATGTCGGGTTACATTGATACTGATAAAAGCGAGCTTATGTTCATGGTTATGGACCAGGGAACAGGGATCCCAAACACCTTGGATCCAACTTTTATAGAACGAGCCTTGGCCGTTGGTTCATTGTCAGGAACAACTCCGTCTGATGCAGAATTGATACGTCTTGCGACAACCTTAAATAGGACATCCACTCATAAAAGTGGAAGAGGTAAGGGGTTTGAAACGATGAAGCGGTTTGTTCAAACCGTTGACGATGCAGAACTTAGGATTTTGAGCAATCGGGGCGAATATCTGTTTAAGTCTGATAGTGACGAGTCGAATATCGATCGAATTGGATCTTTGGGTGGGACTTTAGTACAATGGTCAGTAAGTGCTTGGTGAGTGAAGAAGAGCACGCATGGAGATCGAGTTCGATGGGAGAAAACATACATCTGATAAAGATTGCTTCGGAGTTCTCTAAAACTCCGGGTCCGAGGTATATAAAACAGGGGCCGTATAGCGGAGAAAAGTTCAGAAATTCGTCGCTCGTTCCAGCGCTTCAGGCGCATCAGAAAGTTTTGGTAGACCTTGATGGCACAGCTGGATTTGGTTCGTCTTTTATCGATGAAGCCTTCGGTGGAATAGTGAGGTCAGGCGCGTTTGCGGCTGATGAGTTACTCAAACGGATAGAGATTAAATCTGACGAAGAAATTGAACTAAAGGAAGATGTAAGACGTGCGATAACAGATGCGAAGATTGAAAATGCTGACGCATGAATGATGCTATTAAACACGATAAAAGTAGAGCCAACGATGTATTTGCATCTCTGTCGTCCGATGGCTCGCGCCTCAAAAGCTTAGAAAGCCGTGTCGATAATATTGAGAGCCGCCAGAGTAGCATTTTAGCGCCACTCTTAGCATCCTCAATTCCGAGTTCAGTGGCTATTCTAGGCTTTGGAATCTTCCATTTTTTAGCATTACGTCGGCAAAAGAGGTCCGAAATTTTCGAATTGTTCGGAGACATCAAGTCTATTGCGGATGACATTCAAGTTGTTGCTTCGAGCGCTTGGCGGGATGCAGGGCAAACTGCCATTCAATCAGGGAAAGTCTCTGAAGTGCGACATAAAACCACCAGGTGCCGAGAGGAAATACGTCTTTTGGTCGCCATGGAGCCAAAATTTGATATCGTAAATCAAAGATTCAGGGACTTTAGAAGGGCACTTGATGAAGAAGTGGATTTTCAAGGCAATCCACTTCATACCATTGATGATAACAGTCGCGGTCCCAGAGAACATTGGGTTGATGAAGGCTTAAAGCCTGCGGCAACCGCATTTAGATCGTCATTGAATGAGGCCTTTAACAAGCTGACTTAGTATATTAGCTGCACTGCAAATCGTAAATGTATGTTAACGTGTATGTTTAAATGAAAATATTTTGTAAATCTATTATATTTCAATGTGTTGATAGTATTATTTGGCGGACTTCCCCTCCGCCATTTACCCCAAAAAACCCCAATCAAACATAGAAT
>TARA_R110002111_G_scaffold147341_1_pt1 | contig 14219 bp, 15 predicted proteins | sample TARA_R110002111 | Tara Oceans TARA_R110002111 (sample SAMEA4397363) | marine metagenome | biome: Polar Biome; feature: [ZZZ] marine water layer (ENVO:01000295); material: water (ENVO:00002006), including particulate matter (ENVO:01000060) such as... | depth 199 m | reverse complement strand
TTTTTTTTTTTGAAATTATTTTCAAACTTAATCTTTAGAGAATAAAGTTCTATGGATAATACCACCTGCAATTGCACCTGCGATTGGAGCCACCCAGAACAACCATACTTGAGATAAATAAGCACCATCTGCAAATAACGCCTGACTTAAAGATCTAGCTGGATTTACTGAAGTATTAGTAATAGGAATACTTATTAAGTGAATAAGTACTAAAGCTAAACCAATAGCTATACCTGCAAACCCTTTAGGTGCTTTAGGATATGTACTACCCAAGATAATTAATAAGAAAAATGCCGTTAATACAAATTCAGCAATTAAAGCAGAAACCATACTATAACCATCTGGTGATAATTCTCCGTAGCCATTAGCTGCAAAGCCTCCGACTCCTTCAAAACCTGATTTACCAGACACAATTAAGTACAACACTCCTGCTGCTGCAACTGCACCAACAACCTGAGCAATAATATAACCCAATAAGTCTTTAGCTTCAAATTTACCTCCAGCCCAAAGACCAATAGATACAGCTGGATTAAAGTGCGCTCCAGAAACATGTCCTACAGCGTAAGCCATAGTTAATACGGTAAGACCAAATGCCAAAGCGACACCTACAAATCCTATTCCTAGTTCTGGGATTCCAGCAGCAAATATTGCGCTACCACAACCACCAAATACAAGCCAAAATGTTCCAAAGAATTCAGCGAATAATTTTTTCATAATTGATAAGTTAATTAGTTAATAAAAATGTTTATATAGTATATAGACACAGAATCAAGAAGTTAAGTCACAACAAAATTGAGTAGAAAATAAATGTAAAAGCATTACCTTTGCATTAGTTTTAAGTACTAAAAAGAAACAATCTCAGAACAAATTCTTTTTTTATAAGAACTTAATTTAAGGATATTATATCTCACAATCAGAGAAAAATAGATATTAACAGATGAAATTACTATTACTTACATTAGCGTTATTAGCTTTAGCAGTAGCAGGAATTGCCATAAAAATATGGGCAAAAAAAGATGGTAAATTTGCAGGCACATGTGCTAGCCAAAACCCTATGCTTAATAAAGAAGGGGAATCTTGTGGTTTTTGTGGAAAAACACCAGACCAATACAAAGATTGCAACGAACCTGAACATTCTTAAGCCTTAATGACACTTTCCGTAATACTCTTTTATGCATTTTGTGCAGTAGTTGGTATTCAAGTTTTTTATTATGGTACGTTTTTGTTTTCGTTTGGGGTTAAACGAGCTGAAACTCGTCTAAAAAAACAAATTCCTATTTCTATTATTATCTGTGCTAAAAATGAAGCAGAGAATCTAAAGAACAACCTTCCCTTAATATTAAACCAAGATTATTCTAATTTTGAAGTTGTACTTGTCAACGATAGTTCTTTTGATGATACATTAGAAATAATGACAGATTTCAAGGCAAACAACAGCAACATCAAACTCGTGGATGTTAAAGTAAATGAAGCTTTTTGGGGAAATAAAAAATACGCACTTACTTTAGGCATTAAGGCATCAAAAAACGATTTTTTAGTTTTTACAGATGCAGATTGTATACCTAACTCTACTAAATGGCTAACTCATCTATCTGGAAATTTTTCAAATGAAAAATCTATAGTTTTAGGTTACGGAGCTTACTCAAAAAAGAAATTTTCGTTCTTAAACAAACTTATTCGGTTTGAAACCGTAATGACGGCATTGCAATATTTCTCTTATGCGCAATTAGGATCACCATATATGGGAGTTGGACGTAATTTGGCCTATAGAAAGGAACTATTTTTTAATAACTGTGGGTTTAACAACCATATGACTATTAAATCTGGTGATGATGATTTATTTATAAATGAAGTCGCAAATACCTCAAACACATCGATTTGTTTTACAAAAGAAAGCTTTACCATTTCTGAACCCAAAACAACATTTAAGGCCTGGATTCTTCAAAAAAGAAGACATATTAGCACAGCTAGTCTTTATAAATTGAAACATCAATTTTTATTAGCAACATTTTATATCTCACAACTGTTATTCTGGATTATTGGAATTTCACTTTTAGTATTAGGCTTTTCTTGGCAATTGGTTATATCATTAATTGGCTTACGCTTTGTGATGCAATGGCTATGCTTTGGTTTTACGGCTAAAAAACTCGAAGAAACAGACCTTATAATTCTTGCTCCAATTTTAGAATTATTTTTAATTACTACACAATTAAGTATCTTTATTGCTAATTTGATATCTAAGCCTAAACATTGGAAGTAAAAGAAGCCATAAGCAAAGCAAAAAATAAAGAACAAATCGCATTCAATTTTCTTCTTGATACTTATTGGAATGATGTTTATGCCTTTCAACTGAAACGAACTCAAAACGAAAACGACGCAGAAGACATTACAATTCAGACATTTTCAAAAGCTTTTGACAAGATTGACACTTATAATGAAGATTATAAATTTAAGACATGGCTAATTACCATTTCTAAAAACATACATATAGATTTAGTAAGAAAACAGAAAAAGTCTATCAATGATACTTCTAAAGACAATGAAGACAACTATTTTGATATTGTTGATGATTCACCTACTCCCGAAGATAGCATTATTACAGAGCAAAACCTTGCGAACCTTTTACGTGATATAAAAAAATTAAAACCGCATTACCAAGAGGTCATCAACTTGAGATTTTTTCAAGAGTTAAGTTATAAAGAAATTTCTGAAGAGTTAAATGAACCTATAAATAACGTAAAAGTGAAACTCCTAAGAGCAAAAAAGCTATTAGCTGCAATTATCACAAAATCTTAATTTTTTAAAGCACAAAACATTAAACGTTTTATTGGTTTAATCAGTAAATCATTTGTGCTTTTCTATGCGTTATCCTCTTATTGCATAAACTCTTTTTATTATTTACTTTGTATCTTTGCGTCTTGAAATAGAGAATTGCATGGAAACCAAAGTGGCATCAAATATATTACCAGAGCGTAAACCAAAATGGTTAAGAGTAAAATTACCTACTGGTAAAAAATACACAGAACTTAGAACTTTAGTAGACAAATACAAATTAAATACAATTTGTACGTCTGGAAGCTGTCCAAACATGGGAGAATGTTGGGGAGAAGGCACTGCTACATTTATGATTTTGGGTAATGTTTGTACACGTTCTTGTGGTTTTTGTGGAGTAAAGACAGGACGACCAGAAACGGTTGACTGGGACGAGCCAGAGAAAGTTGCACGCTCAATTAAACTCATGGAAATAAAACACGCTGTTTTAACAAGTGTAGATCGTGATGACCTAAAAGACATGGGAAGCATTATGTGGGCAGAAACAGTTAATGCTGTTAGACGAATGAATCCTAATACCACATTAGAAACATTAATTCCAGATTTTCAAGGTATAGAAAAACACATCGATCGTATTATTGATGTAGCTCCAGAAGTGGTTTCTCATAATATTGAAACCGTTAGGAGATTAACTAGAGAGGTGAGAATACAGGCACAATATGATAGAAGTCTTGGTGTTTTAAAATATTTAAAAGCACAAGGACAGCGCAGAACCAAATCTGGCATTATGTTAGGCCTAGGAGAGAAACGAGAAGAAGTTATTCAAACCCTTCACGATTTAAGAGCTCACGATGTTGATGTGGTTACTATTGGCCAATATCTTCAACCAAGTAAAAAACACTTACCTGTTCAACAATTTATCAATCCAGATCAATTTAATGAATACAAAGAAATTGGTTTAGAATTAGGTTTTAGACATGTTGAAAGTAGTGCTTTAGTAAGATCTTCTTACAAAGCTCAAAAACATATTAATTAATGATTACAATTGCCATTAATGGCTTTGGCAGAATAGGCCGTCGTGTTTTTAGATTAGCATTAAAGCATCCGCAAATACAAGTTGTTGCAATTAATGACTTGGCTGACGCCAGAACTCTGAGTCATTTGTTAAAATATGATAGTATTCACGGAGTATTAAGTGATACTGTTTCTTTTGATGACCATCATATTATTGTTGATGGTATTTCTATTCCTTTATACAATCAATTGCATCCAGAAACTATAGATTGGTCTAAAGTTCAACCTGATTTTGTAATTGAATCTACAGGGAAATTCAAAACTAAAGCAGAACTCCAGCACCATATAAATAATGGAGCAAAACGAGTTATTTTATCTGTTCCGGCTTTAGAGGATGACATCAAAACCATTGTTTTAGGTGTTAACGATGACATATTAGATGGTACGGAAACCATAATTTCTAATGCCTCTTGTACCACAAATAATGCAGCACCAATGATTGCGCTTATACGAGAGCATCTTGGTATAAAACAAGCATATATAACAACTATTCACTCATACACTACAGATCAAAGCCTGCACGATCAACCTCATAAAGATTTAAGACGTGCTAGAGCTGCTGGCCAATCTATTGTACCAACAACAACAGGAGCCGCAAAAGCCTTGACTAAAATTTTTCCTGATTTATCAGAAGTTATTGGAGGTTGTGGAATTAGAGTCCCAGTTGCAAACGGTTCTTTAACAGATATAACCATCAATGTTAAAAAACCTACTTCAATTGAAAATGTCAACTCTATTTTTAAAAATGCGGCCAAAAATAAATTATCTGGTATTTTAGAATATACTGAAGACCCTATTGTATCTATTGATATTGTTGGCAACGCACACTCTTGTATCTTTGATTCTCAAATGACTTCAGTCATCGGTAACATGGTAAAAATTGTAGGCTGGTACGACAATGAAACAGGCTATAGCTCAAGAATTTTAGATTTAATTTGCAATTTAACCGACAAATAGTCACTTTTATCGAATAAATAATTATATTTGCTTGAATTAAAAGGAGCTGAATGTCCCAGATCAAATATTACATATTTGTTTTTTTAGCATGTTTATGTAGTCTTATTTCCGCGCAACAAGCTAATGTGGAAGATAAGGATATGCTTGCTTTATTACTACAAGAACATATAGAACAAGCTAGGATTGAAAGCGATCGTGGTGATTACTATAATGCCAAAGATAATTACGATAAAGCCTTAGAAATTGCCGTAAAAATTGATGACAAATCACAACAAGGTACCATCCATACTAAAATTGCTAAAGTGCAATTTTTTGTTGGCGAAGAAGATCAAGCTATTATTTCGTTAACTAAAGCCATTCAAATTCAACGCCAAAATAACGACTACGGTAATCTCGCTATTACTTATAATATTAAAGGTGTAATTCATAGTACAAAAGAAGAATATGAAAACGCCTTAGGTTATTTTGATTCTGCAAAAAAACTATTCGAACAAGAAGATTTAGAAAAATACTCTTCGGAGGTTACTTTAAATGAAGCCAAGGTTTATATCGCACAAAAACGCTATGAAGAAGCTAAAAAACAATTAGAAAAAACTATAATTATAGCCAAAAAATACGATCAAAACCGTCGTTTAAGTAGTGCATTTATACAAAGTGGAAAAGTTTATTCTGCTTTAGGCAATTCAGAGATGGCTCTATCACAAACTGAAGAAGGTTTAGCCATTGCACAAGAACATAAAATTTTAGAAGATGTAAATGAGGCTTATGTTACACTTAGTGAAATTCATGAAAAAAATGAAAATTATAAAGAGTCCCATAAATTTATTAAAAAGCATATTCATTTATCAGACTCTATACTAAATGTAAAACGAGAAAACTTAGCCCCAGGCATATCAGGCCAATATATTAGCAATTATAAAGACGCTCAAAACGCCCAATTAAAAGCACAAATTGAAGAGGTAAGTGCAGAAAGCGCATTTACAAGAATCACAACTATATTAAGTATTGCATTAATCACAATATTGTCCCTTTTAACTTTATCATTATATAAAAACAATAATATAAGGTTAAACACCAATACAATGCTTCACAAAAAGAATGATGAACTTATTGTGGCCAAAGAAAAAGCAGAATTAGCATCAAAAACAAAGGCTAACTTCTTATCTACTGTAACGCATGAGTTACGTACACCGTTATATGCTGTAACAGGCCTAACGAATATGTTACTGGACGAAGACCCTAAAGAACATCAAATTCCACATTTAAAATCCTTAAAATTCTCTGGTGATTACCTACTAACTTTCATTAATGACATTCTTCAAATTAACAAAATTGAAGCCAATAAAGTGGAGTTAGACCCAGAAAATTTCAACCTTAAAAATAAATTAGAAAATGTTATTTCGGCACTTAGCAATTCTGCAAAAGACCAAGACACAACTATACATTTTAATTATGAAAATGGATTGCCAGAAACATTTATTGGCGACCAATTGAAGATTTCCCAAATCTTAATTAACCTACTCGGAAATGCTATTAAATTCACTAAAGATGGAGACATTTGGGTGAGAGCGTACAAAATTGATCAAAAAGATAATATGTACAAGCTACGCTTTGAGATTGAAGATAATGGTATTGGTATTACAAAAGAAAAACAAGACCACATGTTTGAAAGCTTCTCTCAAGGTTCTGTACAAATTAACAGAAAATATGGAGGCACAGGTCTAGGTTTATCTATTGTAAAAGGATTAATTCAAATTCTTAAAGGTAAAATATACTTAAAGAGTGAGCTTGGTAAAGGCACTACATTCTTTTTCGAAATCCCTTTAGAATATGATAAAGAAGCCGACAAACCTCAAGTAGAAGAAGTTAAAAAAGTTAATAAGATGGAAAATTTAGATTTAAGCAACGTTAAAATTCTCATTGTAGAAGACAACAAAATTAATCAAATGATCACCAAAAAGATTCTGAACAAAATGGATCTGTATTGTGATGTAGTTGATAACGGAGAAGCTGCTGTGGAAAAAGTTAAGGAAGTTGCATACGATGTTGTTTTAATGGACATCCATATGCCAGGAATTAGCGGATTAGAAGCCACAAAAATAATCAGAACATTTGATAAAGAGCTTACCATTTTTGCACTTACCGCTGTGACCTTAGAAGATAAAATGCACGAGTTTGGTGAAGCTGGTTTCGATGATATTATATCAAAACCATTTAAACAAGATGATTTTGAAGATAAATTGCATGCGGCACTTTCAGGAGAAAAAATAATATCTAGTTTCTTTAGCTAACAAACACTTTAACTGCTGTACTAAACACTTCTAGCTTATCTATCTTAATTTCAATAGGCAAATAAAACAATTTACTTTTTAACTTCTCATTAGTAGACAAACGTACATAATCCTTTTCCGTAGTAATAATTAGTGATTTTGAAGCTAAAGTTTCAATATCAGATGGTGTAAAATTATAATGATCACTAAATTCTAGATGATCGAATTTCAATCCTTTTTCATTCAAAAATTCCACCAAAGGTTTCGCATTTGCAATTCCTGTAACTAAAGTGAATTTTGACAGTTTAGTTAATTCCATTGCTTCAGAATCTGAAATCACATTAGATCCATAATCCACATAACTAAAAAATAACTGCTGATGGTTATGCAATTTTAATTTTGAAGCAATTTTCTGTTTTTCAATTTCGGTAATATCTTTACTACATTTTGTAACTACAATTAAATCCGCACGCTTCGCTCCAGATCTAGGTTCGCGTAAATTGCCTGTTGGTAAAACCATATCTTTATAGTAAAGATTATTATAGGTAGTTAACAGAATATTGAATCCTGCTTTTACTTTTCTATGCTGAAAAGCATCATCTAACAAAATAACTTGAGGTTGTGGTTGCAATCTTCTAAGTTCTGCAATTCCGTTTTGGCGATCTGAATCAACAGCAACTCTAACGTCCTTAAATTTTCGATAGAACTGAAAAGGTTCATCTCCAATTGTATCTGCATTAGCAGCTTCATCAGCTAAAACAAAACCTTCTGTTTTTCTTTTATAACCTCTGCTTAATGTCGCCAAATTCTTATCGTCTTTTAAAAGTCGAATTAAATATTCTATCATTGGAGTTTTTCCTGTTCCTCCTGTACTTAGGTTTCCAACACATATTACAGGAAAATCGTAAGACTTAGACGATTTAATTCCAACATCGAACATCCAATTTCGTAACCGTGTTATTAGGTAATAAATTGGAACAATAGGAAACAATATGATGCGGATCAACTTCATGTGTTTTTATTTATAGCATATTTTTATCACATGGAACATCACATTAACCATAGTGTTTTAAAGGCAAAATAGAGAATTGATGTTTCACGACGACTAAATTATATTATTTTTGAAACAAATATACACTTATGATTATACAAGACGTAATTAATCACTTGCACAACTTAGCACCTTTGGCTTATGCTGAAGATTTTGACAACGTTGGACTACTTGTTGGTAACAAAAACGAGAAGGTTTCAGGAATTTTAGTCACATTAGATACACTCGAAACTGTAGTAGATGAAGCCATTGAAAATAATTGTAATCTTATTGTAAGCTTCCACCCTATTATATTTTCTGGCTTAAAAAAGTTAACCGGCAAAACATATGTAGAGCGTGTAGTGATTAAAGCTATTCAGAATAATATTGCTATTTTCTCTATTCATACAGCCTTAGACAATGCTTTTCAAGGTGTAAATTCTATCATCTGTGACCAATTAGAGTTAACAAATAAGAAAATTCTAATCCCACAATCTGGTACAATTAAAAAATTACAAACCTATGTACCAAAAGCTGATGCAGAAGCTTTAAGGACAGCTTTGTTTAACGCAGGAGCAGGTAGTATTGGTAATTACGAATCTTGCAGTTTTAACGTAGAAGGTGAAGGTACTTATTTAGGCAATGAAGACTCTAATCCAGTTATTGGTAAAAAAGGAATATTACATACTGAGAAAGAAACGGCAATATCAGTAACATTTAAGAAACATCTTGAATCTAAAGTCTTAAAAACATTGTTTGAAGCACATCCGTATGAAGAAGTTGCTTATGAAATTTCTACTTTAGAAAACAACAATCAACATATTGGTATAGGAATGATAGGTGAGCTTAAAAATGCCATGAAAACCGAAGATTGCTTAAAATATATTAAAGCTAAGATGCAAACAGACTGCATCAGGTATTCAAAACCCTTAAATAAACCCATTAAACGCATCGCTGTTTTAGGTGGCTCTGGCAGTTTCGCTATTTCTGCTGCAAAGGCTGCCAATGCTGATATTTTAATAACAGCAGACTTAAAATACCATGACTTTTTTAGTGCAGAAAACGAGATTGTTTTAGCAGATATTGGACATTATGAAAGCGAACAGTTCACAAAATCGTTTTTAGTAGACTATCTCTCAAAAAAAATCACTAATTTTGCAATCATTTTATCAAAGACAAATACAAATCCGATAAAGTATTTATAATTATGGCAAAAAAAGCTGAAGTTTCTGTTGAAGAGCGATTAAGAGCACTATATGATTTACAATTAATTGACTCTAGAGTAGATGAAATAAGAAATGTCAGAGGTGAGCTTCCTTTAGAAGTTAGAGATTTAGAAGACGAAGTTGAAGGACTTAACTTAAGAATGGAAAAGTTAAACGATAGCCTAGCTATTATTGACGATGATATTAAAGGAAAGAAAAACTTAATTGAAGAAGCAAAATCTTTAATCACAAAATACAGTGAGCAACAAAAAAATGTTAGAAATAACAGAGAATATAACTCACTAACTAAGGAAGTTGAATTTCAAGAATTAGAGATTCAATTGGCTGAGAAGCACATTAAAGAGTTTAAAGCGCAAATAGAGCAGAAAAAAATAGTTATTTCTGAAACTAAAGACCGTTTAAAAGATCGTAATGCGCATTTAAAGCATAAAAAAGGTGAGCTTAACGAAATTTTGAAGGAAACTGAAAAAGAAGAAGAAGCACTTAACGATAAATCATTAGATTTTCAAAAGAAAATTGATGACCGTTTAGTAAAAGCTTACCACAGAATTAGAAACAACGTTAAAAATGGTTTAGCTGTTGTTGCTATTGAGCGTGGTGCTTCTGGAGGATCTTTCTTCACTATTCCACCACAAGTACAAGTAGAAATTGCTTCTCGTAAGAAAGTAATTACTGATGAGCATAGTGGACGTATCTTAGTTGATGCTGCACTAGCTGAAGAAGAAAAAGTAAAAATGAATAAATTATTTGCTAAACTTAGTAAGTAAATTTTTCATCATATAATATTTCTAAGCCTTTGCAAATGCAAAGGCTTTTTTTATTTATGATAATTTTAAAATAATTGGTTTTAAGGAATTGTATCTTAATACGACTATTAGAAAAAGAAAAATTACAAACTCAGAATTCAAATTTTGATATTCTGAAATAAACCTGATGAAACAAATGAAAAAGCTATTCAGTATTATAACAATTACCTTATTATTCAGTTGCAAAAACCAAGCGCAAGTCAACCCAAAACAACAAGCAGTTATTGATGCAGAACCTGTTGTTGTTCCGTTAAAAGACGGAAAAGCAAGAGCTTATTTTGCAAGCGGTTGTTTTTGGTGTGTAGAAGCCATTTACGAAAGTGTTAAAGGTGTTGAAGAATCTATTTCTGGTTATGCAGGCGGATTTACTGAAAACCCAACCTACGAAGCTAGTAACACAGGAAAAACAGGCCATGCAGAAGCCGTAGAAATCATTTATGACCCTGAGGTTATTACTTTTTCGGAATTGGTTGATGTCTATTTTGGCTCACAAAACCCAATGCAAATAAATGGACAAGGACCAGACAATGGTTCACAGTATCGCTCTATTATATTTTATCAAAACGACGAACAGAAGAAAATTATTGAAGATAAAAAAGCAGCTTTAGCAAAAGAACTAAATGTAACTATTGCAGCTGAAGTCTACCCTTTTCAAAAATTCTGGGTCGCTGAAGATTATCATCAAAACTATGAGCGTTTACATCCCAATCAAGGTTATATAAGAAATGTATCTATTCCTAGATTAAATAAATTTAAAGCTAAATTCCCTGAGTTATTAAAGGAAGACGAGAAGCATTAATTAAAAAAGGCCTGAACACATATTCAGGCCTTTTTTATATTATATTTTAGTAGCTTTCAATTCAAAAATCATCGGAAACTTTTGATTTTTCATTTTATACATACCTGAATCCGTTTTTACTAAATCCGGAAATACATCATACGGACTTTCATCATATTCATTAAGGTAATCAATTTGTAATCCTGCTTCAATAAGAGAGTTTATCACTTCGCTTAAACCATGATTCCAACCATATTCCTTACTTACCATTTTTGAATCTTGATTAGCATAAGTTCCTTCGTACTCGTCATAAATCACTTCATCTTGACTGTAATGATATTTCATTTCCGATTTACCATCAATGTAATCAAACATCCAAGCAATAGGATGAAATTCTACGATATAAAATGTTCCACCAACGTTTAAGCGCTCTGCAATCATTTTTGCCCATGGTTTTAAATCTGGTAACCAACCAATGGTTCCGTAGCTTGTAAAAACAATATCAAAAGTTTCTGAAATATGGCTTGAGGTATCTAAAACATTACAGCATACAAACTCAGCATTAAGCTGTAATTCTGCATTTAACTGTTTTGCCAATTTCACACCTTCATCACTCAAATCTACACCAACACACTTCGCTCCCATTCTACTCCAACTTAATGTGTCTTGTCCAAAATGACATTGTAAATGCAATAGGGATTTACCTTTTACATTTCCTAACGCATTTAACTCATAAGACATCAGCGACGTTTTCCCTTTTTTAAAAGCGGCTAAATCATACATTTCACTTTGTGAATGTATAGCAACTTTTTTATTCCAAGTCGCTCTATTAACTTCAAAATAATTCGTTTTCTCTTTCATGTTGGTTAATTTAGCATGTAATTTAAAACATCTTTTAATATGAAGCCATTATATCTCAGTTTAATCTGCTTATTTCTTGCATTCAATTGTAAATCTGACAAATAAAAAACTGAAATAACAGAAGAGGAAAAACAATTATCTATAGCAGAAAAAATAGCCAATGCTCATGGTTTTGAAAACTGGAAAAACGTTTCAGTCATTGATTTCACTTTTAACGTTGATCAAAATGATACTCATTTTGAACGCTCTTGGAGTTGGAAAACGACTACAAATGTTGTTGGGTCTACAAAAGGAAAAGACACAACATATTATAACAGGAAACAACTTGATAGCTCATCTATATCACTTGACAAAAAATTTGTTAATGATAAATTTTGGTTATTAGTGCCTTTTCAATTGGTTTGGGATACTTCTGCAACAATTTCAGAACCTAAAAAAGCTGAATCACCAATTAGTAAAAAACAATTAGATATGATTACCATAACCTATCCAAATGAAGGAGGTTACACACCTGGAGATGCTTATGATATTTATTTTGATGAAAGTTTTTTAATAAGAGAATGGGGTTTCAGAAAAGGAAATTCTAAAGAACCTTCGCTAACCACAACTTTTGAAAACTACAAAGATTATAAAGGCATTAAAATTGCTACATACCATAAAAAAGCAGATGGTAAATGGAATCTAAATTTCACAAACATTGGCATTACTTTGGATCACTAAAAATATAACTTACTTTTGTAATCTATAATGTAAGATTCGCGTATTAAGAATTTTCTTAAATATGCATAGCTTACATTTTCCGCCTTATGGCGTCTATATATATTAAAGCACTTTTATTATTTAATGGAAGTGCTTTATTCTTTTATAAAAACGATGTTATATCTGTTGATTTTGTTGATTTTCTAAATGTGTTGTTATGCTAAACATAAATGTAGAACCTTCACCTTCTTTACTAATAAGATATAAATTCCCTCCTAACAACTTCACATAAGCTTTAGCTATAGATAAGCCTATTCCTGAGCCATGAAGCGCATTTTTATTGGTAATATCTACTTGATAGAAAGGATTAAAAATAGTTTCCATTTTATCTTTAGGCACACCAATACCTGTATCTTTAATAGAAAAATTTAACTCCGAGTTATTAGACTTAATACTAAGTGTTATAACATCTCCTTTAGAGGTGAATTTAATAGCATTTTCTATTAACTTTTTTAAGACAATAGTAATTTTAGCTTCATCTGATTTTATTAATTTTAAAGATTCAGAAACATTATTTTTAAGCACAAACTTTACGCCCTTTAATTCTGCCTCAAGCGAAAAAAGCTTATAAATAGTAGAAATTGTTTCATCAATATTAAACGTAGTAACATTAATCTTCATTACACCTGTTTCTATTTCAGAAATATTTAATATCCCAGAAATAACGTCAAGTAACTTAGAACCATTTTGTTCTATAATACCTACAAATTCTTTAAAATCCTTATCGTTATTCGCTTCATAATCCTTTAAAAGCTCAGCTGACCCTAAAATACCATACATTGGTGTCCGAATTTCATGACTAATATTTGCTAAAAAGGCAGATTTTAACTGATCGGATTGCTCTGCTCTTTCCTTTGCTATTAATACATTTTTATGTTTTTCTATAAGCGCCTCTTGTAATTGATTTTCTTTTAATAGCGCATTATGCAAACGATCAACTAAAAATGAAACTGAAAGTACAGTCATCAAAATAAATAGAATATTATTAATAAACACAATTCCAATGACTTCAAATACTTCGTCTTTAAAAACCGTCAAGTCAACTAATTTAAAATAGAAACTTATAGCAATTAATAAATATGCAAATCCTGAATAAACAACCGTTTTAATACCTGCTTTTTTTCCGCTGTATAATGTTACTAAAACACAAAGCATAAATAAAAGCAGACCATTGCTACTTTCTAAACCTACATATAGCAGAAGAGCAAATGACAACAAAAATAAATTAGCTGAAAAAATCATCTTCTTTAAGCTTAAACTCATTTTATTATTAAAAAACAAAAAGCAAATAAGAAAAAAAGCAATCGTATCTACATAAAAAACAAACCATTTCCCTAGTATGATGCCAATAATAGCACTCGGAATGTAAGAAATTAAGCCAATTGGAAGAATTAATATTAAAATAGAGATAAATAGTTTATCCCTAAAATAAGACAAGTCATCTTGTTTGGTTCCTTTAGAGAACCCACTATATTCAATATACCATTGGTGATATGAAGACCATAGTTTCTTTAGCATATATAAAATAATTATTGACTATAAATTTAGCCTGAAAGATATGCACAAAACTATTTAATTCTATTTAATTCTCTACTACTTTCTACATTAATCGATTAACGGAAATATCATATAATTATGCTATTTTTGTTACAAACCGAAAAACCTTTCAAATTGTCCAACTATCAA
>TARA_R110002111_G_scaffold3128_3_pt1 | contig 14230 bp, 8 predicted proteins | sample TARA_R110002111 | Tara Oceans TARA_R110002111 (sample SAMEA4397363) | marine metagenome | biome: Polar Biome; feature: [ZZZ] marine water layer (ENVO:01000295); material: water (ENVO:00002006), including particulate matter (ENVO:01000060) such as... | depth 199 m | reverse complement strand
TTGAATGACAGTATCAAAACTAACAGCAACTAAGTGACTAACTCAATCAATTTAATTGTTTTCCCCCCTTCTAGATATACAAAACACACACCATTAGATAGTTATTCTAAGTTTAATTCTTTAACACCTTCTACTGAATTTTTAATAAAGACTAAAATTGTGATTATAATTTATGCAAAACTCGCATTATAAGAAAGTTGTAAGTTTTTTAAAGAGCTCTAATCTTCGCATATAATGCAATTATTTTTCTGAATAAATAATATTATCTTTACTCATTAATTATTTACGAATCCTATATCTAGATTTTTAAAGCATCTAGATTTAATATATATAATTTTTATGGCTTGTAACAGTTGCTCAACTGGTAAAGACGGCCAACCAAAAGGATGCAAAAACAATGGTACTTGCGGCACAGATAGCTGCAATAAACTCACTGTTTTTGATTGGTTAGCTAATATGTCACTCCCTAACGGACAAGATCCTTTTATAGGTGTCGAGGTGCGCTTTAAAAACGGAAGAAAACTCTATTATAAAAACACTGAAAATCTTACTCTAAGTATAGGCGATATTGTGGCTACACAGGCAAAATCTGGTCACGATATCGGTATGGTAACCTTAACAGGTGAATTGGTTCGTGTGCAAATGAAACGTAAAAAGGTAGATCTTGAAGATGCTGAAAACGTTTTAAAAATATATCGAAAGGCATCTCAAAAAGATATAGATATTTGGTCTGCTTCAAGAGATAAGGAAGAACCAATGAAGGTAAAAGCGCGCCAGTTTGCAATTGATTTAAATCTGAAAATGAAAATTTCGGATATCGAATATCAAGGCGATGGCAGTAAAGCCACCTTTTACTATACAGCAGAAGAACGTGTAGATTTTAGAGAACTGATAAAAGTTTTTGCGCGTGAGTTTAGAACACGTATAGAAATGAAACAAGTTGGCTTTAGACAAGAAGCAGCTAGACTTGGAGGTATTGGGTCTTGCGGAAGAGAGCTTTGTTGTTCTACCTGGCTAACAGATTTTAGATCCGTTAGCACATCGGCAGCACGTTATCAACAATTGTCTCTAAACCCTTTAAAACTTGCGGGACAATGTGGTAAGTTAAAATGTTGTCTTAATTATGAACTAGATTCCTACTTAGATGCCCTAAAAGCATTCCCTAAAAATGACACAAAATTACACACCGAAAAAGGTACAGCAGTTTGCCAAAAGACAGATATCTTTAAAGGTTTAATGTGGTATGCCTATGAAGGCGAATGGATGAATTGGCACATTATCACTACAGATCAGGCCAATGAAATCATTGCTAAAAATAAGAATAAAGAAAAAGTTTTAAGCCTCGAAGAATATGCTGCTGAGCACATCCAAGACACTAAAAACGAATTTGAGAACGTTGTAGGTCAAGATAGTTTAACACGTTTTGATAATCCAAAATCGAATAACAAACGTAAAAACAATAAGAACAGCAACAGAAATCGAAACCGAAATAAAAATCGTAATCAAAAAACAAATGCAAAAAAGAACTAGTAGGTTATTGCTTCTTGTAATTACCTTATGTTTTTTAATCACAAGTTGCGACTCAAAAGTAGTGTTCGATGTCTATAAATCAGTACCATCAAAATGGCATAAGGATTCTGTTGCTAGTTTTAATTTTAAAGCACCAGATGCCATAAAGAATTACGATTTATATCTGCAATTAAGAAATACTAATGACTATAAGTTTAATAATTTATTCCTAATAGTTGAACTAAATTATCCTAACGGAAAAGTAGTTAAGGATACTTTAGAGTATAAAATGGCAGCACCAAATGGTAAACTTTTAGGCACTGGTTTTTCAGATCTTAAAGAAAACAAGCTTTGGTATAAAGGATTTAAAGCACCTTTTAAATTTATTGAAGAAGGAGACTACACCGTTAACATTCAGCATGCTATGAGAAGCAATGGCGAAGTTAATGGTATTGTGAATTTAGAAGGAATAACAGATATTGGTTTTAGAGTAGAACAGGCTCAAAAGTAGTAATTATGGCAAAGAAGAAAGTAAAACAATCTAAATCAGAAGCATTAGATTTTTCAAAATACATACGTTGGTTTTGGATGGCATTTTCTGGCGGTGTCTTAGCTGTAGTTTTATTATTCTTATTAGCATCTTGGGGACTCTTAGGTGAAATGCCAGATTATACCAGATTAGAAAACCCAGAAACTAATTTAGCAACAGAAATTATATCTTCAGACGGAAAAACTCTTGGGAAGTTTTATTTTGACGATAATAGAACACCTGTCGGCTTTGAAGATTTACCAAAAAATTTAGTAGATGCATTAGTTGCTACGGAAGATACTCGTTATTATGAGCATTCTGGTATTGATGGTCGTGGTACCTTAAGAGCTTTTTTCTTTTTAGGTGGTAGAGGAGGTGCCAGTACAATTTCTCAACAATTAGCACGACAATTATTTGTAGGTGTTGCTTCTACAAGTACAATAAGTAGATTGACCCAAAAAATAAAAGAATGGGTTATAGCCATACGTTTAGAACGCCAATACACTAAGGAAGAGATTATTGCCATGTATTTTAATATTTATGATTTTGGTAATAATGGGGATGGTATTCGCTCTGCGTCTAGAATTTATTTTAATAAGGAACCAAAAGATTTAGATTTAAAAGAGTCTGCCATGTTGGTAGGTATGTTTAAGAATTCTTCATTATATAATCCAATTCCATCAAGAAATCCTGTTGGTGTTAGAAACAGACGTAATGTTGTATTAGCTCAAATGGCTAAATATGACTACATCACTCAAAAAGAAAAAGATTCATTACAAAAAACAGAATTAGATTTAGATTTCACACCAGAAACCCATCGTGAAGGTATTGCTACCTATTTTAGGGAATACCTTAGAGGATTTATGAAGGAATGGGCAAATAATCAAAACAACAGAAAGCCAGATGGAAGCAAATACGATTTGTATAGTGATGGTCTTAAAATATTTACGACGATAGACTCACGAATGCAACAATATGCTGAAGATGCTGTGGCTTTGCACATGCCAAGGTTGCAAACAGAATTTAACCATCAAAATAAAAGCAATAAAACCGAACCATTTTTAGAGTTAGATCAGTCTGAAATTAAAAAACTGATGAACGATGGTATGAAACGTGGTGAACGCTGGAGAATACTCAAAAAACAAGGAAAGTCAGAGAAAGAAATTAGAGCATCATTTAATGAACCAATAGAAATGCGTGTTTTTAAATGGGTTGATGGAAAAGTAGGAGAAGTAGATACGGTTATGAAACCCATAGATTCTATGCGTTATTACAAGTCGTTTTTACGTACAGGTATGATGTCTATGGACCCTATAACAGGTCATGTCAAGGCTTGGGTTGGCGGTATGGATTACAAACATTTTCAGTACGATATGGTAAAACAAGGAAAGCGCCAAGTTGGTTCTACATTTAAACCATTTGTATATGCAACTGCAATAGATCAATTACAACTATCACCATGCGATTCTTTCCCAAGATCACCAATTACTATTGAAGCTAATAAATTTGGAAATCCTGAATCTTGGACAGTGAAAAATTCTGACGGTAATTATTCAGGTGTACAAACTCTTAAAGATGCTTTAGCAAGTTCTACAAACACAATTACCGCGCGTTTAATGAACGAAATAGGACCACAGCCTGTTGTTGAAATGGCTAGAAAATTAGGTGTTGAGCAAGATATTTTACCAGTACCAGCAATTGCATTAGGCACTCCAGATATTAGTGTTTATGAGATGGTAGCAGCATATTCTACATTTGCAAATAAAGGCGTTTATAATACACCTGTAATGGTGACACGTATAGAGGATAAAAATGGCACAGTATTATATCAGTTTACACCAGAAAGTAAAGATGTATTGAGTGAGGAAGTGGCCTACGTAACTGTTAACCTCATGGAAGGGGTAACAAATGCAGGTTCAGGGAAAAGATTAAGACATAGTGGTCTAGATAAATGGAACTCAATGTATCGGAAGATTATGACAGGTTACCCTTACGAATTCAAAAACCCTATCGCAGGTAAAACAGGGACTACACAAAACCAAAGTGATGGTTGGTTTATGGGAATGGTACCAAACCTGGTAACGGGAGTTTGGGTTGGGGCAGAAGATAGAGCGGCTCATTTTAAAACAATTACTTACGGACAGGGAGCATCAATGGCACTGCCAATTTGGGGATTATATATGAAAGCCTGTTATGCAGACAAAACATTAAACGTCTCTAAAGAAAAATTTGAAAAGCCCTCAGAACTATCTATAAACGTCGATTGTACTGTATTAGATGAAGGTGATTTAGGTAGTGATTTAGATACAACAGATAATATTGATGTTGAAGTGGACTTCCTTCCTTTACCATAAAACGTTATTCAATTTTAGTTAGATTTTAATATGAAATCTAACCTTAGTTTTGTATTTTTCAAAAGCAAAATTTTTCAAGATATGATTAATAAAAAAGTAGCGAATGTTACTGAAGCTTTGCTAGGTGTAAAAGATAATATGACTTTTATGTTCGGTGGTTTCGGACTTTCAGGAATTCCTGAAAATGCCATAGCAGAATTGGTAAAACTAAATGTAAAAAATTTAACCTGTATTTCTAATAATGCAGGTGTTGATGATTTTGGCTTAGGTTTATTGTTACAGCAAAAACAAATTAAAAAAATGATTTCATCTTATGTTGGTGAAAACGATGAGTTTGAACGTCAAATGCTTTCAGGCGAACTAGATGTAGAATTAATTCCTCAAGGAACACTAGCAGAGCGAGCTAGAGCAGCTCAAGCAGGTTTTCCTGCGTTTTATACACCAGCTGGTTACGGAACAGAAGTAGCTGATGGTAAAGAGACCAGAGAGTTTGATGGAAAGATGTATGTTTTAGAGTACGCCTTTGATGCCGATTTTGGATTTATTAAAGCATGGAAAGGAGATGCGGCCGGAAACTTAATCTTTAAAGGAACTGCTCGTAATTTTAATCCAAATATGTGTGGTGCAGCAAAAATTACAATAGCTGAGGTAGAAGAATTAGTTCCTGTAGGTGAATTAGATCCTAATCAAATACATATTCCAGGCATATTTGTTCAGCGTATATTTAAAGGAGAACATTTTGAGAAACGTATTGAACAACGAACAGTAAGACAACGTAAGTAATATGTTAGATAAAAACGGAATCGCAAAACGTATTGCAAGAGAAGTTAAAGATGGTTACTATGTTAACTTAGGAATTGGTATACCTACGTTGGTGGCTAATTTTGTAAGAGAGGATATTGAGGTTGAATTTCAAAGTGAGAATGGTGTTCTTGGTATGGGACCATTTCCTTTTGAGGGAGAAGAAGATGCAGATCTAATTAATGCTGGTAAACAAACGATTACTACAATGCCTGGTGCTTCATTTTTTGATTCAGCAACTAGTTTTGCAATGATAAGAGGTCAACATGTTGATTTGACTATACTTGGAGCCATGGAGGTGTCAGAAAACGGCGATATTGCTAACTGGAAAATTCCAGGTAAAATGGTAAAAGGTATGGGAGGAGCAATGGATTTAGTTGCAAGTGCAGAAAATATAATTGTAGCCATGATGCATACCAATAGAGCAGGAGCATCTAAGTTGTTAAAAACATGTTCATTACCATTAACCGGAGTTGGTTGTGTAAAGAAAATAGTAACCAATATGGCGGTTATAGAGGTAACTACATGTGGATTTAAATTGTTAGAGCGTGCTCCTGGAGTTTCTGTTAAAGCAATTAAAAATGCAACAGAAGGTCATTTAGTTATTGATGGAGATATACCTGAGATGGAATTATAATTTATTAATACTTAATAAAACTTTGCTTTAAGCTATTTAATAATTAGATGTAAGTAAAATCCTCAATAAAACATTTAAATGTTAAATAAATACGTATTTCATCGATTTTTAATGTATTTAATCTATTTAATATAAAATATGTTACATATTAGCAGTCCCAAATATAAATATCCAAATTTACCATAATCTTAAATTTATGATTTGCCCCAAATCTATCGTAAATAACTGCTTATGAAAACACAATCAAATCTACCAGAACCTACTTTAAACGAAAACGTTATGTTTTCAAGTTTTAAAAACACAATGAGGTTAGTCTCAAATGTTTTACAGTTAACTAAGAAAGTATTCATGCTATAACCCTTTGGGTATAGCATGAATTAATTTTTTGGTGTAATCTCTTTCAGGTGATTCGTATATTTTGTCGGCATCACCGATTTCTTCAATTTTCCCTTTATTCATTACAATTAGTTGATCTGCCATATATTTTACTACTGCTAAATCGTGTGAAATAAATAGGTATGTAAAGCCAAATTGTTCTTTTAAATCATTCAATAGATTTAGAACTTGTGCTTGTACAGAAATATCTAGCGCAGAAACTGATTCATCACAAACAATAAGTTGAGGTTCTATTGCGATAGTCCTTGCAATACCAATTCGCTGCCTTTGCCCGCCAGAAAATTCGTGAGGATACCTGTTATAATACGAAGCATCTAGACCAACTTTTTCTAAAATTATTAATACCTTTTCTTTACGCTCATCATCATTACTCCCAATATTATGGACCTTCATTGGCTCTAAAATAGCATTACCAATATTAAGTCTCGGGTTTAATGAAGCAAAAGGATCTTGGAAGATAATTTGAATATCTTTCCGTAAAGCGCGCAATTCTCTAGGTTTTAAATTTGTGATAGTTTTCCCTTTATATTTAATACTACCAGCAGTAGCTTTATCTAATTGTAATATGGCATTTCCCAATGTAGATTTTCCACACCCAGATTCTCCGACAAGACCAATAGTTTCTCCAGGATATATTTTAAAACTAACACCATCAACGGCTTTAAAAGGAACATCTTTAGAGAACCAACCAGTTTTTGAGAGGTAAGTCTTTTCAACATCAATAACTTCTAGTAAGGGATTTTGATTATATAATATTTTATGATTTACGATTCTATCATTATCAGAGATTCTGTTTTCATTAACTGTATTAGCTATGAAATCTGAAATTGTAGGCAATTGCTTTAATCGAAACTCAGTAGATGGTCTTGCTCCAATTAAGGCTTTGGTATAATGGTGTTCTGGTTTGCTAAATATAGATTTGGTATCATTTTGTTCAACAATTTCACCCTTATACATTACCATCACTTTATCGGCTAATTCTGAAACCAAAGACAGATCATGTGAAATAAACAGCACACTCATTTTAGTTTCTTTTTTAATCTCTTTAATTAGTTCTAATATTTCTTTTTGAACCGTAACGTCTAAAGCTGTAGTCGGTTCGTCTGCAATTAATAATTTTGGTTTGCACGCAATTGCCATAGCAATCATAACACGCTGTTTCTGTCCACCAGAAATTTCGTGTGGATAGGCTTTAGCAATTCTATTTGGGTTAGGAAGTTTTACTTTTTCAAATAAATTTAATACTTCCGTTTTAATTTCAGTTTTTAATAAATTTGAATGTCGTTTTAAAATTTCTTCAACTTGTTTTCCACAGCGCATAGATGGATTTAAAGAACTCATCGGTTCTTGAAAAATCATAGCAATATCTTTACCTCTTAGCGTTTGAAATTCTTTATCAGAAAGCTCAGTAAGGTCTAAACCATTAAATATAATTGAGCCAGATGTAATTTTAGAAATGCCCTTAGGTAGTAAACCCATTAAGGCAAGTGAAGTTATTGACTTTCCAGAACCAGATTCGCCTACAACAGCAATAATTTCATTTGGTAGAATTTCAAAGGATATAGATTTAATAATTGAGTTCGCCTTCTTTCCATTAAAAAATGAAATAGATAGACTCTTTACCTTCAGCAAGGTTTCATTTGACATATGTAAAAATAATATAAAATCAATGACCGAATATGTATAAATACCTTCATTTTACGTTTTTTTCACATAAGTCACTTAATTTGTAAGTTGCTGATATATAGTAAGATGATTTTTTTAAATATTTTTATTCGTGCATTTCATCGATTTTATTTGCGCTTTGTCTGTATTTAGGAATTTTTTATAATATATTAGCCCTCTAATAAAATTCATTGAAACCCCAAACTGATGAAAAAAATTACTTTAACTTTAACCGCTATCCTCATGTTTTTGTGTAGCGTAAATGCACAGAACTCAGAAAAAGAAAAAGCTGAAAAATATCTTCAAGCTAAAGGCGAAATAACCTTTACGTTTCAGGCTCCTAATAACATGGACATAGAAAAGCTTACTAAAAATATGTCTATAATAAACTATGACGCAAGTACTAAAATAGTAAAGGCATGGGCCAATACGTCTCAGTTTAGAAATTTTGAAACTAAAAATATTGCTTACCAAGTTCCTAAAAGTGAGAATGAAGTCGAGGAGGTATTAATATATGATGTCCGACCTCTAGCTAGTAGATCAAGTACTGTTGCTAATAGAATTAGTGCTGCGACATTGACTTTTCCGGTAGGTAGTTATCCTACTTATGCCGAATATGCACAACAAATGCAAGATTTTGAAAATGATTATCCTGCTCTAGTTGAAAAAGTAAGTATAGGAGCAACCAGCCAGGGAGATAAAGAATTATTATTCGTTAAGATTTCTGATAATGTTTCTACTGACGAACAAGAACCTAAACTAATGTTGACGTCTTCTATGCACGGAGATGAGATTGCGGGTTACCCAATGATGTTATCATTAATTGATTACATTTTAACGGTTTACAGTAATACAGGTCATGCAGACCATGCTAGAATTAAAAATTTAGTTGAAAATGCTGAGATTTGGATTAATCCTAGTGCTAATCCAGATGGAACATACAATAATAGTCCAAGTAATGTGTCAGTAGTAAATGCCACAAGAGCAAATGCAAACGGTATAGATTTAAATAGAAACTATCCAGATAATGTAGCAGGAGCACATTATGATGGCGAAGTTTATCAAACAGAAACTTTAGCATTTATGGCTTTAGCAGATGCAAATAACTTTGTAATAGCAGCCAACTTTCATGGAGGTACAGAATTAGTTAATTATCCTTTTGATAATGCTCGTGTGAATGAATATGAGCACTCAGATGGTGATTGGTTTGAGTACATTGGTGTAGAATATGCTACTAATGCGCAAACAGATGCAAATTCTGGACCAAGCTCAACACCTTCATATAGTAATAAGTCTTCATATATGACTGATGATGATGACTGGGACAATCCTGGAGGTCTTTACCCTAATAATTTCATAGAAAGTCCAGGTGTAACTCATGGAGCAGAATGGTATAGAGTATATGGTGGCCGCCAAGATTACATGAATTTTTATCAACAATGTAGAGAAATTACAATAGAACTTTCAGATGTTAAAATTTTACCAGAAAGTTCATTAGTTGATTATTGGTATTATAACAGGGATGCTTTATTAGATTTTTTAACACAAGGAACTTATGGTTTTAGAGGTGTTGTATTAGATGCTAACACAAATAATCCAATAGAAGATGTAAAAGTTACTGTAGTTGCACATGATGCTTATGGTTCTGAAGTAAATACAGATACAGATGGAGATTACTATCGGCCAATTAAAGGAGGTACATATAGTTTATTGTTTGAAGCTCCATGCTATCAATCAGCAACTATATCTAGTCAATCTATTAGTGACGGTAATATAGTTACCTTATCTGATGTATTACTTACACCAATTACGCCTTCAGTGCCTAGTAGTTTAAGTGCATCAGCTATTGATACAGATTCAGCGTCATTAGGTTGGACCTCTACAGGTTCAATATTTAATTTAAGGTATAGAGAAGTTGGTACAACACCTTGGAATGATGTTTTAGGACTAACAACTAATTCTTATGACATAACAGGCTTAACTATAGCTACAAATTATGAATTTGAAGTACGATCATTATGTGGTGCGGTTACGTCTGCTTATTCAACTAGTTTTAGTTTTACCACTGCTTCAGTTACTTATTGTGCATCTCAAGGTAATAGTGTTGCAGATGAATTTATTTCTAGAATACAATTAAACTCTATTGATAATAGTACAGGAGGACAATCGTATTCAGATTTCACAAATATTTCTACTACTCTAATTGTCGGTGAAAATTATACAATAACTGTTACACCTACCTGGACAGGTACTACCTATTCTGAAGGTTATGGAGTTTGGATAGATTATAACGGAGATGGTACATTTACAAGTGCAGAGCGTGTAATGAATCAATCTCCTACTTCAAACATTTCTGTAAGTGCAACATTTAATATACCTGCAACTGTAACAACAGGTAATACTAGAATGAGAGTTTCAATGCGTTATAATACCCAACCAAATGCAGACGGATGTGGATCTTATGATTATGGTGAAGTTGAAGACTATACTATTAACTTATTTGATGGTCTTGTATATAGCAGTAATGTTTGGACACCAAACGCTCCAACTAATTTAACATCTTCAAAGGACGTTTTTGTTGAAGATGGGATATATACTGTAAATTCAGATATTAGTATTAACAATTTAACTGTTGATTCTGCTGCAACCATAAACGTTAATAAGGGAAAATCTATTTCAACTGGAGGTAATGTTATAAATAATGGTGAATTTGTACTAAATTCAGACTCTATTGAGTATTCTAGTTTACTAGTAGGAGGAACAGTTACTGGAGATGTAAAATATAATCGCCATGTTAATTCTAATGTAAACGGAAATGATTTAGTGTCACCACCAGTTAGTGGTCAGTCTTTTACCGACTTTATTTCTAATAACTCTAATATACTTTCTAATACTGGACAGACGCTTTACCTTTTCGGTCCATTTGAAAAGCCAACTAACGACTTTCAGCTTTATTCTAATGTAGAGTCTGCAAATCTTGATGTGGCAAAAGGTTATAGAGCAGCATCTACAGACAACCAAACATTTATGTTCTCGGGTGCAGTAACAACATCTGCATTAAATGTACCTATTCTTAAAGTAGGTAGTGGAAATGCAAAGTGGAATTTAATAGGAAACCCTTATACATCATATATAAAATTAGCAGATTTTTTAACAGCAAATATTGCTGAATTAGACACTCAAAGTGTTGCAGTCTATGGTTACGATGCCGATAATGCTAACGGAAGCGTATGGGCTATTTGGAATTTGGCATACTCAGATGCTAACCCTAATACTTTAATTGCACCAGGACAAGGATTTTTTGTCTCATCTAAAGATGGCGGATCTAATATATCGTTTACACCATCGATGAGAGCCTTAGGATCTTCAGATGATTTTATTGTTGGTAGAACATCGAATTCAGTCGTTCACTCTATTGTTCAAATCTCCTCAGGGACACAAACTTATGGTACAGAGTTTTACTTAACTAATAATGCCACCTTAGGTTTGGATTTAGGATATGATGCTGAACACTTTGGAGGTGCGCCTTCTGATTTTGCAATTTATTCAGAGCTTACTGAAAATAGTCAAGGTTTAGATATGGCAATACAATCTATAGGATTTGATGATATAGATAACGATCCCGTTATTCCTTTAGGTGTAAACGTTGCTCAGGGCGAACAAATTACTATTAGTATGGTTGAGCCTATTTCAGAGTATAGTGTGTATTTAGAAGATGCGCTCACAAATACCTTTACGCTTTTAAACACTTCTGATTATAGCTTTACTGCAGATACAGATTTATCTGACACGGGACGTTTTTATTTAAGGTTCGCACAAAATACCTTATCGGTTATAGATTCAGACCTTTATAATATTCAAGTATATTCAGATTCAAATCTAGAGCAAATAGTTGTAAAAGGACAATTAAGTGAAGACACAAAATTAACGCTTTATGATATTCAAGGAAGAGAAATATTGAATAAAGCATTAGATTCAAATAATAACGTTCATACTATAAACACATCTCAATATACTTCGGGTATTTATTTAGTAAAGCTTTCAAATAGTTTAAATAGCATGACTAAGAAATTAATCATTAGATAAATTCTATATTTACATAAAATAAAAAAGCTCAGAAAATTTTCTGAGCTTTTTTATTTTTAAGACATAAGTAAATATATTCCTACTTTTTGTTACGGTTTTTCCACACATTTTTAATATTTATGGCTTAAATATCAACACTAATCGATTTTTACTAAAAAATAACCTAACTTCAAAAAAGAATGCTATTAAATAACCAAACCCTCAACATTATGAAAATTAAATTATTGTTGCTCATCGTAACGATGGCATCCACTTTTGCGTGGTCTCAAAGTAAAGTATTATGGCAAAAGCAAAACGCAAGTGTCAATACTGTTTTAAAAGAAAATCATCAATCGCTTCAAAAATTCCAATCTTTTAGCCTGAATACAGACGCTTTAAGGCAAGTACTTATAGGTGTTGCACAACGAAATGATTTTTCAGCACCATCAAATACTATTTTAGCGTTTCCAAATTCTGAAGGAAAGTTAAAACGTTTTTCTATTAAAGAAGCATCTGTAATGGACCCTGATTTACAAGCACGTTTTCCGGAAATTCGATCTTATGTTGGACAAGGAGTTGATAATGCTTCTTCTACCTTAAGATTCAGTCTATCACCAGAAGGATTAAACGGAATGATGCTTTCTGCAAATGGGAACAATACATTTATTGAACCCGTAAATCAAGGCTCAAACAGTTATGTTGTATTTAGCAGAAAAGATCGTGTTAATACTGGTGATGATTTTGAATGTAATGTAACCGAGCAAATCAATCAAACACTTAATGCAAATGCAGCTTATAGAAACGCAGATGATTCTGTACTAAGAACGTATCGCTTGGCTGTTTCAGCAACTGGTGAATATTCACAATTTCATGGAGGTACTAAAGCTTTAGCATTAGCCGCCATTAATGCGACAATGACAAGAGTTAATGGAATTTTTGAAACTGATTTTAATGTTACAATGGTATTGATTAGCAATACAGATGATGTCATCTATACAAACTCTGGAAATGATCCTTATGGAAACACAACTGGAGGTTATAACAGTGAGCTTCAATCAACATTAACAAATGTTATAGGTGAAGCAAATTACGATGTAGGTCACTTATTTGCCAACTTGCAAAATAATGGAAATGCAGGTTGTATAGGATGCGTTTGTGTTAATGGACAAAAAGGTAGCGGATGGACATCGCATACAATCCCTGAAGGAGATTTCTTTGATGTAGATTATGTGTCTCATGAGTTTGGACATCAGTTTGGAGGACGACATACCTTTACTCATAGTAGTGAGGGATCTGGTATTGCCCAAGTAGAACCTGGTAGTGGATCTACAATAATGAGTTATGCAGGTATTACAGGAGCAACCGATGTTCAGTCAAATGTTGATCCACATTTTCATGCAATTTCTATTCAACAAATATCAGATTATGCCAAGAGCACTACTTGCCAAACAAACACAAATACTGGAAATGCTGTCCCAGTTGTGGATGCAGGCTCTAACTATACAATACCAAATGGAACGGCCTTTGTTTTAGATGGTTCAGCAACAGATGCCGACGCGCCAATTGGTGCATTAACTTATAATTGGGAACAGATGGATGAAAACAATGCATCCTCAACGTATCCAAGCACAACTGCGACAACAGGTATTGCTTTTAGAGCTTATATACCAACGACATCTACCATTCGTTATTTCCCTAGACTAGAAACCATTAAAACTGGTGCAACATCTTGGCAATGGGAAGCAGTTCCTAATGTAGGAAGAACTCTAAACTTTAGATTAACTGTTAGAGATAATTTTGCAGGAGGAGGTAATAATAATAGTGATGATATGGTTGTTACTGTGAATGGAACCGCAGGACCTTTTGTCCTTAATTCACCTAATACAAATGTAACTTGGAACGCAGGGACAACTCAAGCAGTAACTTGGGATGTAGCTGGTACAACTGGAAATGGTGTAAACGCAGCCAACGTTGATATTTTCTTATCAACCGATGGTGGTGATACATATACGGTTTCTTTAGCTTCTGGCGTAACAAATGATGGTTCTCAGGATATTGTAGTGCCAAATAATGAAGGCAATCAGAATAGAATTATGGTTAAAGGCTCTAACAATATTTTCTTCGACATTTCTAATACTAATTTCACAATTGCAGGCCAAGTAGTTTGCAATGCTGATGTGCCAACAGGATTAGTTGCTTCAAATGTAGCTACTACATCTGCAACTTTGAGTTGGGGCGCAGTACCCGGAGCAACATATGATTTAAGATATAGAG
>TARA_R110002111_G_scaffold262862_2_pt1 | contig 14275 bp, 12 predicted proteins | sample TARA_R110002111 | Tara Oceans TARA_R110002111 (sample SAMEA4397363) | marine metagenome | biome: Polar Biome; feature: [ZZZ] marine water layer (ENVO:01000295); material: water (ENVO:00002006), including particulate matter (ENVO:01000060) such as... | depth 199 m | reverse complement strand
TCAAGATTACAAGACTCGTCAAGTATGGATTGACCGAACGCTTACAAAACCCCTTATTTTCGCGAACGTGACCTTTGTTCCAATGGGTAATACGAATGGAATAGAGTGCGTCGGAATGACTGACGAGTCGGGGAAATTTGTGCTAGAGCAGGTGCGCGGCGGGGAAGGAGTTCCCCCCGGGGAATATCGGGTCGTCATTAATCAGTTAGTGACAAGTGACGGGAAGCCCGTCAAACCGGGGGGAGAAGTGCCTCCCATCACCTTAGGTGCGGTTGAATCACTGCCAGCTATGTACAGCAACGCAACTAGTTCGACTTTGACAGCTAAAGTGACCGAGGCAGGCGGGGAATTTCCGTTTGAATTGAAGAGCAAGTAAAGCAACAGGAAGTATCCCTTTTAACCATCGCGTCCGCCGTGCTATTCTATTCGGTCCGCATGGCTCTGGAAACGCTACAATAAACCTGGGCACAGACTGGATGAGTGCTCATTACTTCACTGCGAAACTCACTGCGGCGAATGCGGTTGTTTGAGCTCGCTGCAAATCAATGCGCGATCATATTCAGCCACGCCAGAAGTTCTTTGGAGATTTCACAATCGTCAAGCTTTTCGGGTGTCAGGTAAAATAATTTAATCAAATGCACTGGTCCCTCTGCGTGATAAGGGCAGGTCTTTTAAGGCCTGCCCTTATTTCTTTAAACGCGCAGAAAAGTGACCATCAATCTCTCCGGTGGGAAACCATGAGGCAGACAGTAATTGCATTCTGACATCCTTTTCTTATGTCGAATGCTGTGTCGCCCGACAGGCACTTCAAGATTCAGCAACATCGCTTAAACAGTCGCCCGGGGACGCGGCAATTAATTGAGCGCCTGAATATTGCATTTTATAAAAAGATAAAACGTGTCAATTCTTTTCTTTGGCTCTTTGGCCACACAGTAGTTTGGACGGTTGCGGCGAAGGATGCGGACAGAAGTGCTAGTGACCTGAAATCGAGCAGGAATCTATACATAGATACAAATAATGGAATTTGTATATGAAAATCATTGACAGCCTGCTGAATATTACTGTAGACTCGTGATATTATCCATGCGTATATTAATGAACTGATGTATTAATGTGGGCAATTTAATGCGGATTTCATCAATGCTACAAATGAGTTCCAAGTCCCTTCCAGCAAGTTCATGTTGTTATTCGACCAGCAATCACTTTTTTTGAGGACAGCGGGTATCTCATTTCTATTTTGAGTTTTTTGTAGCGACTGTCATTTCTCATTCTTTTTTCAAAGGAGCAGAAACGTGAAAGTGAACCATTTTCGGAGACGCGGTTTTACATTGATTGAGCTGCTGGTGGTGATTGCCATCATTGCCATTTTGATTGCCCTGTTACTTCCAGCAGTTCAGCAGGCGCGTGAAGCAGCACGTCGAACGCAGTGTAAGAACAATCTCAAGCAACTTGGTCTTGCGTTACACAATTATCACGAAGCCTTCGGTTCTTTTCCCCCCGCACAAATTCGTGGTTGGAATGGTACCAACGAAGTAGGAAACGGTGCAAGCTGGGGGGCGATGATTCTGCCTTATATGGATCAGGGACCCCTTTATAATAAGCTTAATTTTAATATAGGAATTTTTGAGGGGACAAACAAAACAGCCATTCTCGCACTGAGTGGGATTCCTGCTGTCTTATGTCCCAGTGATCCTGATCGGAACCCAACGCGAACCGTTCATGCATCAGACACTGCAAATTATATGAGCTCCGTCCCCAGTACCAGTTACGCCGGCGGTATGGGAGGATTTCAGAATGGTGAAAGTACCACTGCGATCGTTTCAGGAGGGTTTTTCACTTATGATCCCGCACGTCCCACCAAAATATCCAGTTTCAAAGATGGAACTTCAAATACGATCGCTGTCGGAGAAAGATCATATCAGGTCTGGACCGGTGGCTCCTGGCTGGGGGTTCAGCACAATACTTTTACAACATCCAGTCCGGGAAATGATACTGCCTGCTGTTACGACTGGTTCATGGCCGCCGGTCTCTATCCACTGACGAACGAACTCGAGACGGGTATGGCTTCCACGAGTTGGCGATTTGGCAGTGTTCATGCTGGAGGGGCGCAATTTCTCATGGCTGATGGTGCTGTCCGATTCATCTCGGAAAATATTGACCATATTATTTCTCAAAGAAGCGCTTCGACCTGTTCTACCCAGGGTTGTGGCTGCGAATGGAGTAATGATCCCGGTGGCTGTGCTACGGGTGTACCCAGCGGTGGCTGGAACGATAAAACGTATTTAGCAGCGCATTGGGGCGTTTATCAGCGGTTACATCACCGAAACGATGGATTGGCAGTCGGTGATTTTTAATGTTGTTCTTTAAGTGTGTTTTCGAAGTGAGAAGAGTCGCAAAGTTAAGTGTCTGCCTGCTTGCTACCTGCACTCCCCGTTTCTGCGGGGTGCAGGTTTGGATTCAGGCAGTCGATGTAAAGAAGCTGTTATTGTTTTTCAGACATCAACGATGAACCGCCAGGACATCCTGCTGACCAATCAGAGCACAGGTTAACTCAGAAAGGAACAAACAATGATTCCTCTGATAATCAGAAAATTTCCAAAATCAACATATGTGTGCTTATTGTTCGTGTGTCTGTTTTCAGCAGGCTGTGGAAACAATAATAATGCGGAATCAACTCAGCCTGATCCCGGCTTGAACCCAGAACAAGCCACTGCGGAACCGGAGAAGGAGACAAAATAACCCTGCAGCGATGACCAGGAAAGTATGTCCTGGTATCTGTGTTGCGTAATACCTTTAAAAGTGATGCGGCTTACGAACAGGTTGTGTTTCATAAGTCAGTTTGTTGGAGCATTTAGTTTTATCATTTTCTACAAAAAATCAGAACAGTAATAAAAAAACCGGCTGCTCCTATAATAGGGCAACCGGTTAGATGGAAAAGTTTAAAGCAGATTATCTGAAAGGGGTCAGATTTAGTAAAACAGGATACATGACAATCAATCTATCCTCACCTTGGGATCTGTGTTGTGGGGAGGATTTACGGATGGATCATCTTCTATTGGAGCTGAAGCGTCCTGCTCAGAGTGGGTTGAGCCTCCTGAACAGCCTAGCGTCGGTAACAGCAGAGCCAAACACAAAAGGCATGGGAATCCTTTACGAAAAATTTCCACGAACACCATCATCTCCTTCAAATGCTAATCAAAAAGGGAACTCTCTAGGAGTGAATTGAGTAAACTGAAACGAATTAAAATTCACCTATGGTTTCACCATCATGGATACGTGTGAGATAGACATACTGACTGTGATCCATATTTTCGCTCAAGAAACGAACAGCGCCATCTCCCATTAAAACATGAATACCCCCTTCATGGACACTGGATGCAACTGAGACATAGATTCTGTCATCATCAACTGTACCGCCGGTCGCGCCTGCTACATCGTAAGGACCATTAATATGATATCGTTTGTTGTCGAGGTGATTAGGATCAATATTGGGCCGGTTCACAGCGAACGATCCATAGACACGATGTTGACCCCATAAAGGAGAATAAGCATCATCGCGACGCCCATAAATGCAGCCTTCAGTCATGGCAATGGAGTTGCTGAGTCCGTCTGTAACCGCTTTGAACTTAGCACCACCATTAAAACCAAACATGCCCTGTGCCTCAGTCGTTTTGCCGTTAGGCGTAGCAGTGGCGCTTGTGCGGTAGGTAGAATACAGCCCATACCCAGGCCAACCACCGTAATGCGATCCGCCGCAGAATAGATAATTTGTTCTGGCAGCACTGGTGGCCATCCAGCTAGCATCAGTCCTTTCTTCAAGTGTCTGGCCTTCATCAGAAGGACACAAGAGTGCAGGCAGAATATTCTGTCCCAGTGGGGTATTCGCATTAGGCCATCCGCCTACGACAGCAGTAAAAAAGCCATTCGTCGCTCCGCCGCTGGCAATATCAAAATTCCATTTGTTATAGAGTGGTGCCTGATCAATGAATGGCAACAGTAATGTATAACCTGTGTGGTTTAACCCATTGGTTGCGGGTTGATTTCCAAGAGCTGCAGAACCTGCCCCGTTGATACATCCGGGAGGAAGTGCACCATGCGTTTCATTATAATTGTGTAGTGCCAGGCCCAACTGCTTCATGTTGTTCTTGCACGCTGATCTGCGCGCGGCTTCGCGCGCCTGTTGGACGGCAGGCAGTAGCAGTGCAATTAGAATGGCAATGATGGCAATCACCACCAGGAGTTCGATCAGGGTAAAACCCCGTTTTGCTGTGAGCTGTTTCACTTTTACCTCCAAATATAGAAAGAATTACAAAAGAAAAAAGAACGTAATTTCAAACTCTTAACCTGCTTTCCGGTCTTATAGAAAGCAGAGATGCCCACAACACAAAGAAACTAGCGAAATAGAAAAATATCTATCCTTTTCGATTCATCATCATAAAACGAATTGATTTTTTGCATCAAGCTGCAGAAGATTTATTTGGATTTTAAATCGAAATCAAAAGTGTTCTCGCCTGCAATGACATCTGCCTTTAATTCCGTTTTCGTATTGTATTTGGTAGGGATGGACTCTTTTTTAAATGTACCTGCTGGGAGCTTAATCGGTGGCATATTACTATCCGGACCGGTTGGGCTATCTATTGGTATCGCTTCTTCGATTTCCGATTCCCCTTTACTAGAAGGATTAAAAGTCTGTTTGGATGTAATGCTTACTTTGTGACTACCCACGATGGCACCTTCGGCGTTCTCCCGATAGAAGAGCACATACTTTCCAGAAGCATCTGTTCGACCTGACGAAGGGTTCCCTTTCTCCGGTGTGAAAACCACGACTACATCAGCAAGCGGACTGCCATTCATAGTGACGATGCCGGAGACTTCTCCAAGAGTCACATTGTCTCCACCTCCAGAGCATCCTAGGCAGCATAACGGTAAAGATAGTAATAAGAATTTTATGATCATTTTTTGTTTACAGTTCATTCTATTCCTCTTGAGTCGCATTTTTACGAAAGCAATCTCCTAGGTGTCTTTAACCCCCCCTCTTCCAGATTCGAATGAGCGGTGAAACCGAGAGAAGGGTTTAGCTATTGAGCGGGTTAGCGATGCCTAAAACTCACCACTCACCGATGACATTCTTGTCATCAATGCCGGCTAGAAAGACTAAGAGCTCGCCATCAGTGTTTTCACTAGCGAAGCGAACAGATCCATCGGCCATAAGGAAGTGACAGCCCCCTGCATGAGAACTGCTCAATGTCCAGGCATATTTCAGGCCATCATTCTGGTTGATACCATTGATCAAATAGATCGTAGAAGGAACGGGAGCCGTTGAGGAGCCTTGCCAGTTTCGCATCAAAGCTGTGTGATAAGTCCAATCTCCAATATTACCTGCACCTGTAGTGTGAAGGTATGGACGAGCTCCAATCCAAATAGCTCCGCTTCCTCTGCCTTCAGTGGTTCTTTCGCCGACCATCACAATATTGCTGGTGCCATCCCGCATGCTTCTCATTCTTGTAGATTCATTATCTCTCCAAGAGCCCGTGAGAGCTTGCACAGATGTCGGGGTCAGAATTCTGTAGGGGCTGTAAATCGCGGGGTAATTTGACTTGCCCCAATTACCGATGTCTGGATTAAGACCATCTGCTGGATCAGAAGGGCAGATGAACACAGAGAGAACAGTAGTGGCAAGAGTAGGCTGTAATACAGTTCCTGTTGCGATATCACGCCAAGGGGCGTTCATATTAAATTTGTTGTAAAGTGGTGCCTGGTCCATGAAAGGCAGAAGCATGGTACTCCAGGCGAGATAGTTTTCCGTTGGGATATCATCGGCCTCGACTCGCCTGGACTCACTTGTCATCTGAGGAAAACAACGATGGGTTTCATGGTAATTGTGTAAAGCAAGACCGAGTTGCTTCATGTTGTTCTTGCACGCTGATCTGCGTGCGGCTTCGCGCGCCTGTTGTACTGCAGGCAGTAGCAGTGCAATTAGAATGGCAATGATGGCGATAACCACCAAGAGTTCGATCAGGGTAAAACCCCGTTTGGCTGTGAGATGTTTCATTTTTCAACTCCGAATGAAAGATTTAAAGAGATTAAGAAATAATCGCAATCTTGAACTCTTGCATAACTTTCAGATGAGAAGAAAGCAGATGGGTGCACAGCATGAAACAAACAAACGAAAAGAGAATCAAGCGAACACTCAAATGGTTTTCGCTTAGTTCCGCTGTGAATCCAATTTTATAACAAGAGCGCAAAAGTTATACTCAGCCACAAAGCAACTGCCAGAATAGGCAGATAAAAATGACCCAGAATTTAAAGACAAAGGTGAAAACTGATTCGGTGAAAACCGATTCAGAGTGTGAAGCACAAATCGCACTTATAGGAGTCATTCAAACTAAATTAAAACCGAAAAAATTCATTTGTCAATAAAACTTTATGGATATTTCGGTGTTTATTTTTGCTGAAATTGCTGCCGATATATCTGTATTGTCCTAGCTTATAATGCTTTATAAAAATCAATCAGTTTTACTAAAAGATAAAAAAAAGTCCAATTCTGCCAGAGCGATTTGTTCCTAAGTTCTATTCGTTACGAAAGAAAACTAAAAAAATCAAGCGTTTCTGAGCCGGCCTTGCAGAAGGTAAAAGCCTCAATTTGAACCAACGATTTGAATGGGGCAAAATGAATCAGACTGTGAATAAGAAATGACAAATTAATTTTGAGAGAGCAGGCCAAGGTTATATAAAAACATGCTTTTGTTGTTCGCGCCGAATTATTTGAGAGTAATTATAACTCCTTTCTCTTTACTTTTCCGGAGGTGGAAAATGCATCGCTTCACAAAAAACTGTAGTTTCACACTGATTGAATTCCAGCTACCTGCGGCGCAACAGGCAGGCGAAGCGGCCAGAAGTTCAATGTGTAAGAACAACCTAAAGCAAATTGTGCTGGCTTTACACAACAACCACGAATCTTCAACTGGAAAGCTAAGAGGGGAATTGCTCAACTGTAATATCTTGGATACGTTATAGGAAACAAAGGGGCTGGTCGAATGGATGAGAAGAGAATGTAATTCCATCAGACCACAATATTCACTGGGTTACAGAGCACTGTGCCGAATATTGAATTACGGGTAGTAATACCCGGGTAATAATAATTGTACAGAAAAAAAGAGTATTCCAGATCTGACTTTGATCGCAACATTCACCAGAGGTTGAGAAATGAGCTGCCGAGTTAAAGGGAAATGTTTGTTTGTGGTAACGGTGTTCTGTGTCTTATGCCAGATCGCATTTCTCGCTGCAGAGGAACAGGAGAAGGCAACCCTCTCCAGCGCTGCAACAACAGAACGGGTATTACAGTTGCCACCGAGTGACAATAATCCGCGTAACAGTGAAGGGGATTTTATCACGCTCAAGGATGGTCGCATTCTTTTTGTTTACACGCACTTCACCGGAGGAGCCGCCGATCATTCCTCTGCGTTTCTGGCAGGCCGCTATTCGTCCGACGGAGGAAAAACGTGGACTCAAACAGATCAGACGATTGTTGAAAACGATGGTAAGCAGAATATTATGTCTGTCTCACTCCTGCGGCTGCAGTCCGGGCAGATTGCTTTGTTCTATGCGCGTAAAAATTCGCTTCAGGATCTCGTGCCGGTGATGCGGACCAGCGAAGATGAAGGTGCACACTGGAGCCAGCCTGTGGAAATCGTTTCCCCAGAGCAGGTGGGTTATTATGTTTTGAATAATGACCGGGTGGTTCAGTTAAAAAGCGGACGGATCGTTGTTCCGCTGGCTTTGCATCAAAATCTGGCAGACTCAGATCGCTTCAACCCCGGCGCCCGTTTTCTCTGTTATTACTCGGACGACAACGGCAAAACCTGGCAGCGCGGCGAAGAGGTTGAAGTGGAACAACAACCTGGCGACAAACAACCCTACATGCAGGAGCCCGGACTGGTCGAACTCAAAGACGGCCGACTGATGGGATTCTGTCGTACCAACGGAGGCAGCCAGTATGTCGCCTATTCCCGTGATGGAGGCAAGACGTTTTCCACGCTCAAACCGTCCAACATCATTTCACCGGTTTCGCCGGCTTCAATCGAACGCATTCCTGCGACAGGCGATTTATTGCTGGTCTGGAATAATCACCGGGACATCGCCCCGGAACTGCGCGGCAAGCGGACGCCGCTGACCATCGCTGTCTCAAAAGACGAAGGCAAAACCTGGCAGCAGATTCAGAATCTCGAAGTCAATCCGAACGGCTGGTACTGTTATACGGCGATCGAGTTCACAAAGGACGGGGTGCTGCTCGGTCACTGTGCGGGGGACCGCAGCAAAAACAACGGATTGGCGGAATCGCAAATCACGTTTGTCCCGCTCTCTGTGATTTACGAAAAATAAGGCTCAGCCTGTCTGCCGTGCATGAAAACCGTCTCGTCATGACAGGAAATCGTCTGATTGTGATAGAAAAAGGTGGCGGCGGAACCATCTTGGAAAAATGGCTTGAAATGCCTGCCACATTTGAGGAAACTGATTATAAAGAGAGTTAATTAAATCAGCCAGCAGGTTTGTTTCGGAGCGAGTTTATGAAACCATTTCCACTTTCCCGCCGTCAGTTTCTGGGAGCCGCTCTGGTGACCGGTATCGGCTCCGTGTCTGCAAATCGCCTCGCCGCCGGAAAACCTCCCGTTGTGAATCAGCCGCGGGCCACCGATGGAGATCAGCGGTTCGAACCAGCCTGGGACGAGCGACTCTCTATTTCCGTCGGACCCAACTCGGGTGACATTGTTGGCAGCAGCGATAAAGCATTGCAGGCTGCCATCGATTATATCGCACGAAAAGGAGGTGGCACCGTTCAGATTATGCCGGGCACGTTCACACTGCGGAACGCCCTGCATCTGCCATCAGGTATTCGTTTGCAGGGGAGTGGTCCTGAAACGATCATTACCAAAGGCGCTTCTGAAACAGTCGCGTTATCGGAAGATTCCGACTGGTACGATCAGGAGATTACGCTGGAGAAATCAGCCGGTTTTCAAGTGGGAGACGGCGTGGTACTCGTCACGAAAAATCTCAGTAACGGCAGCGAAGATGTGATCAAGCGATCGCTGGTGGCCCGATCGGGAAACCGGTTCAAACTGGATGACGGGCTGCGTAAAAATTTATGGCTTTCCGGCAAGCCGACGGTGTCGTCTCTGTTTCCTCTGTTGACCAGTGAATACACGAAGAATGTGGTGATCGAGAATCTGACGCTGGATGGAAATCGAAAAAATAACACAAATCTGGACGGCAATCATGGCGGCTGCATCTTTCTGCAGGATTGCAATCGCTACACCATTCGCAATGTCATCACACGGAATTACAACGGCGACGGGATCAGCTTTCAGATCTGTCACGACGTGAAAGTCGAAAATTGCCACAGCCACGACAACGCCGGTCTTGGTATTCACCCGGGTTCCGGTTCACAACGACCCTTGATTCTGAATACCCGCCTGGAAAACAATCACATAGGTCTCTTCTGGTGCTGGGGCGTGAAGCATGGGCTGGCGGAAAAGAACCAGTTGAATGGAAACGACTTCGGGATTTCCATCGGCCACAACGATACCGATAACATCATGCGACAGAATCAGATTAACAACAGCGGAAAAGTGGGCATCCTGTTCCGTGATGATGCACGGGGAAAAAACTTTTGGGCCAACCGCAATACGGTCGTTGATAATGAAATCATCAACAGCGGTGGCGACGATGGTGTGGCCATTGATATCACCGGGAAAACGTCAGACCTGACCATCACAGGAAATAAGATTATCGAGCAGCGAAAGCCGATGCAACGCACGGGCATTCGCATTGGCGTTGATGTCGGGACCATTCAGCTGGCAGAGAATCAGATTCAGGGATTCATGAAATCCATCGACGATTTACGTAAAACAACCTGAGGCAGCCTGAATCTTTGAGGATTTCAGGCTGCACTCGCAGGTGTTATTCAGCGGCGATTTCTTCCGACTTCATGCATTTTCCGATTTGTTTGACCGCTTGTCTGAGGCGTTGTGAATTTTCGACGATGGCCATCCGCAGATAACCTTCGCCATCTTCGCCGAATCCACGACCGGGGCTGACAGCGACGCCCCCTTCATCAAGCAGTTTCATTGCGAAATCGATGGATCCCATTTCGGACCAGGGTTCGGGGATTTTCGCCCAGATAAACATGCCCGCCTTGGGCCGGTCGATTTGCCAGCCCAGACGTTCCAGGCCACTACAGAACACATCTCGTCTTGACTGGTATTCAGCGGCGATACTGTCGACGGCAGCTTCACAGTGCCGCATGGCGACGATGGCGGCAATCTGAACCGGCTGAAACAGACCGTAGTCATAGTAGCCTTTGATCGTGGATAGGGCCCTCACCATTTCGGAGTTCCCCGAGCAGAAACCGATTCGCCAGCCGGCCATGCTGAAGCCTTTGCTCATCGTGGTGAATTCCACTCCGACGTCGATGGCACCGGGAGTGGCCAGAAAGCTCGGCGCTTTGTAGCCGTCAAAGCAGATGTCCGCGTACGCGAAATCGCTGATTACCAGAAACGAATACTTCTTGGCGAGGCGGACCAGTTCCACATAAAAATCCTGTTCGATCACTGTAGCACTCGGATTGTGGGGAAAGTTCACCACCACGACGCGCGGTTTTGGATACAGATGCTCGCAAGTGTAAGCGATGTTCGACAGGAACTGGTCGGGTTGGCGAACGTCGAGCTCAATCACATTTCCCGCAGCCAGCATCACCGCATAAACGTGAACCGGAAACGAGGGAGAGGGGACGATGGCGGTGTCTCCCGGCCCCATCAGCGCCAGGCACATATGGCTGAAACCTTCTTTGGAACCGATACAGGTTACCACTTCGGAATCGGGATCCAGGCGCACGCCATATTTTTTCCAGTAGCGGGCCGTCACTTCTTTTCTGAGATTGGCAATACCGTTGGCAACTGAATAACGATGGTTCCGCGGATCAGCCAGCGCTTCAGACATTTTTTCCACAATCAACGGATCAGGCGGATCAGTCGGGTTCCCCATCCCCAGGTCAATCACGTCAACACCCGCCACACGCTTCTGGTATTTCAGCTTATTGATTTTGCCGAAAAGGTAAGGGGGTAAACGCTTTACTCTCTCAGCAACTGGGATCTTGAAACCATCATCTGAAACAGGAACTTCCGATTCGCCACGCATAATTGATGCACTGCCCGTTTAACTAGGAATATTTGTCAACTAACTTTTTCTGCCAGAACTCTTCTGATTCGACTCACTTTTGCTTTCGCCGAAGAATCGTGCCTGAGAGATTGTTATTTTACGCAACAGCCCGCCAAAATGCGCCTGAGTAATACGAGTAATTTTTCTCAGATCATTCAGGTCATAAAAAAACGCGTGTCAGTAAACCAGGACTGACACACGTTTTGGCTATCTGGTTCTCATTTTTTGAGAAAATGATTATTGAGGAGCCCGATTAAAACCCTGATCCGGGCTGGCAATCGCCGGTTTCACACTACCTGGTGAAAAGTTCGTGCCCGATGTCTGAGACACGCCCCCCGTGGTGGTATTGGTAATATAATTGTCCACGCGGGTTTCCTCTTTCAGCTTCTTAAACACGCGAGCGACTGCTTCCTGGGCCTGTTCTTCGTTCAACTGTTCCAGCAACTGGTTTTTCACTTCGCCAATACTGGTGACAACCGGTTCAGTACGTCCTTCACAGAGCAGAATCGCGTAACGGCTCAATCCGATTTGAATGATTCCGGAAACTTCGTTTTCTTTCAACTTGAAGGCTGCTTTCCAGAGGCTTTCATTTTCGGAGTATTGTGGAATCGGTTGAATCGCACCGCCTAGAGCACGGCTGCTCGGCTCAATGGAGTAATCGCGGGCAACGCGTTCGAAGTCAGCCGGATTTCTTTTGACATCATCCCAGATTTTTTGTGCCCGGTTCAGGTTGTCCAGCATGATCATGCGGGCTTTGACACGGGGACCATAATCGCGGGCGAATGCTTTCTGCACCTGATCCTCAGATAATGCTGTCTGTTGTCCGGCCAGTTTTCGTAAAGCCAGCATCGGCCAGATCACATTACGGCGATACTGATTGGGATTCATTTTGCGTTCCGCGAGCAACATCTCATACCAGGTTTTGGTATCCAGATTGAAGCGTTTGGCGATCTTTTCCACTTCTGCGTGAACTTCGGCCTGTTCGACCGCCACGCCAGCTTTCTGGCACGCCTGCTCAATGATGGCCCGGTTGACGACATTTTCCAGAACTTCCGGTCCATACAGGGCCAGACATTCGCGGGCCAGTTCATCTTCCGTGATCACCAGACTGCCCACTTTAGCAACAGGTTGACTGCGGACCGTTGGCTGGTTTCCTGAAATTCGTACTGTGCCTGCATTTTTATCTTCGCCAGCAGCACCGTCTTTAGCGTTGAAGGTCTGGAAAAAAATTACACCAGCGAAAAGAACCAGTCCGGTCCCGGCTGCGAAAAAGAGTATTTTTCGTTTCGAAGTTGTCTTGGCTTTGGTCGCATGCGGGTTTGGGGTTGGTTCGCCCATTGCTTAAAATCTCCATGTTTTGTATCCGACGCGAGGGGATCATGTGATTGCCTGTTATCAGCCCCACCAGCTTTTAAGCTGGATTCAACAATCCATTGGGTCTTGGATCGTCGGGAAGCGGTTCCGGATCTGTCCTGAATCAGGCAGTTCCAGAGCCACCAATCACGTTGATACTTAGTCGTCAGAAGATTTACGAAACTTCCATGTCTCAAGCTCTACCATTAGAGCGCGGCGGAAATGTAAAACTTTCAACAAAGCAGGTCAACAGCAATTTATAGAACCTGAAATCTGTATAGGTTTTGCGAAGGGCAGGCAGGTCTCACAACTTGTTTTTAAAGCGGTTTTACTCTGTTTTGCAGTTTTTTTTGATCCTGACGAAATTCCGTGCCGTTTGTTGAGGGGATGGTCCTGTTGTAATGTCCTGTTGTATTACCGGCGGGTTTCGTATGACCTGAGGAGTTTCAGCAACTCGCAAACACAGAAAACGAACTGATTTGATAATAATTGGCAGGTCAGTAATTTCTTCGATTGCGGGTGAACTTTGCGGAGGGTTACAATCAAACAAGTGGCACGTTCGCTGTCCGCATTTCGTTTTTGAGCCATTCACACAGAACCTGATTCAAGAAATCATCAGACTGCAGCATTAAAATAAAGGGAAATCAGCATGGGATTCTGGATGGATAAATTACGGGGCGAACTCGTTGACATCATTGAGTGGATCGATGATTCAAAACACGTTCTCACCTGGCGATTTCCCCGGTATCAGAATGAAATCAAAAATGGGGCGCAATTGATTGTGCGTCCGGGGCAGATGGCGCTGTTCGTGCATCGCGGGCAAGTCGCCGATGTGTTTGAGCCGGGCCATTATCAACTCACGACCGACAATCTGCCCATTTTAGGAACACTTCAGGGCTGGAAACACGGCTTCAACAGCCCGTTTCGCTCCGAAGTTTATTTCGTTAACACCACGCAAATCACAGACCTGAAGTGGGGGACACCCAATCCGATCATGCTCCGGGATCCGGAGTTCGGACCGATTCGACTGCGGGCCTTTGGAAACTATACACTCAAAGCCAATGACCCGCGCATTCTGGTCAAAGAACTGGTGGGCACGGATTCCGAATTTCACTCGAATGAAATCAATGAACTGTTACGTTCGATCATTATCAGTTCCTTTGCCGATCTGATCGGTGAAGCAAAGTATGCAGCTCTGGATCTCGCCTCCAAATATACCGAGATTTCAGTGGAGCTGAAAAAAACTGTCAATGAACGGATCGATGATGAATACGGTCTGGAAGTGCCGCAGTTGCTGATTGTAAATATCTCGCTGCCGGAAACGGTGGAAAAAGCCCTGGATACGCGGACCAGTATGGGCGTCATTGGCGACATGAATCAGTTCCAGCAATATCAGATGGGGCAGGCCATGCTTTCTGCTGCCGAGAACCCCTCCGGCGGAGGAGCCGCTGAGGGAATGGGGCTCGGCATGGGTTTTGCGATGGCCAACCGCATGATGCAGGCTCCCGGTATGGGAGCCCCGGGTATGGGAGCCCCGGGTATGGGAGCCCCGGGTATGGGGGCACCGGGACAGATGGCGCCACCGCCACCACCGGCGGCCTGGCATATTGCCGTGAATGGTCAGTCGCAGGGACCTTTCACAATGGAACAAATCGCGCAGGGGATAACCGGCGGTCAGATTTCAGGAACAACACAAGTCTGGTCTGCC
>TARA_R110002111_G_scaffold228511_1_pt1 | contig 14295 bp, 10 predicted proteins | sample TARA_R110002111 | Tara Oceans TARA_R110002111 (sample SAMEA4397363) | marine metagenome | biome: Polar Biome; feature: [ZZZ] marine water layer (ENVO:01000295); material: water (ENVO:00002006), including particulate matter (ENVO:01000060) such as... | depth 199 m | reverse complement strand
GCATCAATCGACGCACTTTCAGGATCACCAATGTTTCCGCCTTGCGGCCCACCTTTCTTTGATCAAAGACCCGTTTTACAAACCGCTATGCATTTGGCAGTAAAGCATGGAGATACAACGATGCTTCAATTCATCCTCAAACAAGGCGCAAAAACTAACCTGAAAGATCGCGATGGCGCAACCCCGCTCGATCTTGCGCGTAAATACAAAAAAACAGATATGGTGAAAATTCTTCAGGCAATAAATACAGAATCAGGAAAGCCTGTCAAATCGAAAAATAATAATATTTCTCAATGAGCATAACACATTACTTTCAAGCCAGCCTCTACGAGTACCAATCGTCTTAGTCTTGAAAGTCAAATTCCTGATACTTTCCATTCACTTCTGTCACTATTGGCATTGATGACAATGTTAATGACTGGAAAACTGCTGTTTCGAGTTCATTTTATCATAAATAATAAGAGTCCGTGTAAGGTTCGTTTTCGTTTGTTGTCCCGCATTTGATGAGTTCTGCGAACAGAATTAAGTGTGCGAACTTGTAAGAATCAATTTTAGATCAGATCTAAGTGACGCGAAACCGTTTAACGGTCGAATTACCGAACATCCCGCAATACGCATGGAGAGATAAAACACTTGTGAGCGGTGGTGGAAGAGATAAACGATAGGCCGGAATGATTGCAAAGTGAACTGCTTTCGCACTCTCTGAAGCTCGTGAGCTTTTACATTAAGCTCTAGTTGTTTAGGTTCAATCACGTCGATCCCACGTGCTCGTTAGACGTCCAACATCGTTACTTCATGGCGTTCCTTAGTCAAGTGGCCCACTCGCGACTCGAAATGGGCAGAGGTGAAATCCACTGAAGCATTTGGATGCATCTAAGGCTGCAGTCGGTTGGACAAACTTTAGCGGCGAAGCAGAGTCTCCAACTTGGGTCGGTGTTAAAGGCCGAAGTAGAAAGTTGGTGAGTCGCCGTCCCAGAAACTCCTCGAGAGCCTGATTTGAATTCTCGGACGTGCCAAATATCAACCAAATTCGCGGTCTCCATATGTGTGCGTGGAAGCCATACGTATTCGCGGTTTCTGTAAACACCGGTCAGAATGGCTCCTGGAGTGTCCGATCAAAGCAATATTTGCTGCAACGACTTCACACAGGATAAGAACTCATTCACAGGCGTGTAAAAAGGCGTTGCACATCGATCGTGTTACAAAGCAACTGCTGGGCAAACGGTGTCTGTCATGGAACAGTTCTGTCAGTCAAATTCCGGTTGGAGTTACTGCTTCCTGGTGTATTAAACAATCAACTCGTTACGAAAGTCTTTCGTACACAGTGTTTGGTAGAAGTGCATATTCTGATTTAGTCATGCAACAAAACCTTCTGGATGTCTCATATCGATTTTAGTGGGAGTATGAAAATGTAATCGTGCAGGATGGCTTCAACTTTAGTCAGTCGTAGAAATGTCAATTTCGATTATCATCGCCACTGTGGTGAAAGGATTTTGAAAGGTATTTTGCCAGGTGGGGTGAATTCCATCGACGTGCAACCTCTCACTGAAATTTGTATTGATTACGAAGTTCGCTTGCGTATCCGCTCAAGTCATGCAGTCAGCGTTTCACCAAATCACCTCCCATTCTATTCTACCTGGTCTGAATGGCTTTCGAGACGCGACAGTAAACCTGGACACACAGGCTAAATCTTAGATCCGTCATTGAGTGGTTTCACGCGATACAGAGAGGGGGGACTGCCAGTTTCGCGTTTAAAAAAGCGAGCGAACGTTTCGACGTGAAAGAAACCGGTGCGATCGGCGACCTCCTGGATCGTCAGTTCCGTCTCCATTAATAAATGCATCGCGTGAGACAATTTTGATTGACGAATCATTTGAGCGGGACTTTTCCCGAGTGTCTTCTGAAAACGATTTTCCAACGAACGACGTGAGAGTGAGGCCGCAGTGGCAACTTCCTCAACGCGAACAGGTAAGGCAATGTTCTGTCGGATATATTCAATTGCGTAACGTACCTGCTCATCTTCAAAAAACAGCGTATCGACGGATCGTCGCGTGACAATTCCACAGGGTGGAATTAAGATTGATTCTGCAGGAGCCGGTTCGCCTCGAATCATTTTTTGCAGCAGTTTTGCCGCTTCAATCCCAACTCGATGAGGGGACTGATCGATATAGGCAATCGGGACTGGCGACAGGGACGAGACCAGCGGATCAAGTTCCACCGCTAAAATCGCCACGTCGTTAGGAACTGATAAACCGAGATGCCGACAAAAGAGCATGATTTCCTGCCCCATCGTCGTCGTCCATACGAACAAGGCGACTGGTTTGGGGAGCGAAAGCAGCCATTTTTCCATTTCCGGACGCTGTTCCTCGAGTGAGAGTTTGCCGTAACCGGGTGAATGTTCGAACCGATGTGTGGAATAACCGTGACCGGCCAGAGATTGCAAATACGTTTTTTCAGTCAGGTGCGAATATTTCAGATCAGGGGGAGGGCCCACAAAACCAAAATTGGTCCAACCATTTTGGAAAAAATACTCGGCAGCCATCTCACCACAAGCCACCTCATCCGATATCACATTGGGGATGTCGCTGGATTTCAATTCTTTCCAGCAGACATTCACAGCCGGAATATTTCGTGAATGCAGTTCCTCGATCAACTCCGGGTCTGTCAACCGGCAGATCACCCCGTCACCTTCCCAGCTCAGAGGCAAACTGAGTTTCTCATAAAAGCCACGCGGCTCAATATGAAATTCCCAGCCGCCGATTGAAGCCGCATACTCCCCCACACCTTCCAGAACTTGTCGGCTCCATTCGCTGGAGGTCTGAACAAGCAATGCGATTCGAGTACGGGAACTATTCATGTTCGTTCATTTGAAAAGTGCGGGTGAGGTAAAAGTGTCGGGCATTTCTTCGCATAAAGTCATGGCAAAGCACAGGCTTTCAATTCAGAATCAGGACATCCCTAGTTTACGTTTACAGCACGGTAATACTGATGAAATCCATGTTAATTCTTCGCAAGTTGACTGATTTTATAATGAATCATAATTCCCTTAGTTTACCTTATAACTGGAAACATTCTGCACCTCCAGATAATTCAATGTCCCCGAGGGAATTGAGATGAAATATGACTTGATCGTAATCGGCGGCGGCATTGTTGGATTGGGACATGCCTGGGCTGCCGCCTCCCAAGGTCTGAAGGTGGCAGTGTTTGAAACGAATTCCCGCGCCGAGGGAGCCAGCATTCGGAATTTTGGGATGGTCTGGCCTGTCGGTCAACCGGCAGGAAAAATTCGTAAAATCGCTCTGCGGAATCGAGAGTTATGGCTGAAACTCGGTCAAGCCGCTGGTTTTGCTGTTCACGAATGTGGATCGCTCTTCCTGGCGCATCATGCCGATGAATGGGCAGTCCTGAAAGAGTTCCTTGATACAGAAGCTTCAGAGGGACTGAATGCGGAGTTGTGCCCACCACGTGCAGTTAAGCAAATAATGCCTGCAGTGAATACAAATGGTCTGCAAGGAGCGATGTTCAGCCCGAGTGAACTTCGCATCACTCCCCAAACAGCAATCAGCATGGCCACGGCTTACCTCGCTGATTTTCTCAATGTGGAATTCTATTTCAACAACACAGTTGTAAAGGTAGAGTCGGGTGTAATCTTAACAACGACAAACGAGACCTGGCGTGCGAGAAAAATTGTTATTGCCAGCGGTGCCTACTACAACAGTCTGTTTCCCGCGGCTTACAGCGAAGAACGCTTGCAGATTTGTAAACTGCAAATGCTGTTAACTGTTCCTCAACCTGTCGACTGGAAACTTGGCCCGCACATGGCCAGTGGAGCATCATTACGTCATTACCCGGCATTCGAGAATTGCCCTTCCATGCCGGAACTCCGTAGTCGTATCACAAATAATATGCCTGAAATTGATCGTTTTGGGATTCATGTTATGGCATCTCAAAACGAGAATGGAGAACTGATTCTCGGTGATTCCCATGAGTATAACGATGACATTGAGCCGTTTGATAAGAGTGAGATTAACCACCTGATTATCCGCGAGATTCGAAAGGTGCTTCACATTCCGAATTTCTCGATTTCTCGAACGTGGCATGGCCTGTATTCCAGGCATCCGGCAAAGATGTACTTCGTCAGGGAAATTCAGCCAGATGTCTTGATTGTCAATGGATTTGGTGGAAATGGTATGACGCTGGCTCTGGCTGTAGCAGAGACCGTCATGCAAAACTGGAATTCGGCAACGACCTGTGAGCTAAACTATGAAACCGGCATCTAAAGAGGTCACAGGGGAAATCAATTGTGCATTTCACTTCTCATTTAGCCCCCTGCCCGTCTCAGGTAAGCCGGAACTTCCCGAAAACCAGCTACCGAAATCCCGAAGAATTTTCACTGTAGATCAACGAGTCCTCTCCATGCCGAAGCAAACAAGGGAAACAATGAATTTGAACCGTTTCTGTCAGTTGCTTTCGATCCTGTTCATCATGCTGACTGCTGCCTGCCCGGTGCAAGTCGCCTGTGCGGAAACGAGCTTCTCAAAACATCACTGGGTCTTTACCAGAGAATATTTGAATCGAGCGTCAATCAAAGGATTGAACGGACCAGATGCGGAAATAAGGGGAGAAGTTTTCCTGACGCCGCACGATCAGTTGGGGGCCATTGTGCTGGATGGCGAGTCGAAGTCGATCATGATTTCAGAAAAGAGCACTCAAGTCAACCTGCCGAAAAAAGAGATCACCGCAGAAGCCTGGGTTTTTATCAGTCAGGATCTGGAATGGGGAGGCATCATTGGTGCCGTGTGCGATAACGGGAAAGACGAATCGGGCTGGATACTTGGTTATCGAAATCAACATTTTTACTTTGCGCTTGCCACACAGGATAAGCAACAGCTGACCTATCTTACTGCGAAAACTCCGTTTGAACTCGAAAAGTGGTATCATGTTGTCGGCGTTTATGACGGAAACGTGCATCAGTTATTCGTGAACGGACAACTGGCTGCCACGGACTCTTCACGCTCAGGCGGCATCTTTTACCCTCCCACCGATACCTTTTACGAAATGGGTGCCTTTCACGATTCCAATGAGTATTATCGTTTATCGGGTATGCTGCATGAGGTGATGGTTTCCTCCGAGATTCTGACTCCAAAACAAATTGAAACGCGCTATCAAGCTAAGCTTGGCAAACTGCCGGCAAAAGTTCCTGAGCCGAACATACATCGACTGGCTCAGAGCCCCTATGCGTGGTATGAACCAAATGGCGATGTCACACTCTGCTGGGAAACGGAATTGGAGTCGCCATCCATCATCAGATACGGTGAACCGGGAGAGCTGGATCAACTGTTTGAACAGACAATTCCCCGGCACACACATCGTGCCACTCTGACCAGTTTAAAACCGAATCAGATCTACGAATATCAAATTTCTGTGCGCAAAGACGGACAGGAACTGAACAGCCATAAGCATGTTTTTGATACGACATTCAACCACCGACCGCAGCCTGTCCCCGTTGATTCCTCGCCTTATGCGGCTGATGCGACGGCGATACGCTATGCCGACGCGGCAAAACATATTTTGTCCGAGACAGGAATCACAAAAGGCTATTGTCTCGTGTATGGTTTTGGCGAGGGGCAGCTGGCTTACGAATTGGCGAAGCAAAGTGAATTGATCATCGTCGGCGTTCAGACCGACGCGGCCAAAGTGGCCTCTGCACGAAAAAAGCTGTACGCAACTCACATATATGGTACGAGAATCACTGTTCGGCACGTCGATACTCTTGATCGTCTTCCATTTACACATGACTTCGCCAACCTGATTGTTTCCGATGATCTGATGACACACGGGAAACCGGTTGGATCAGCAAAGGAGGCCTTCCGCCTGTTGCGTCCCGAAGGAGGAACGCTTTTCCTGGGACAGCCTGCGGGTGTGATGCCTGCCATCAGTCAACTGGCACTCGAAGAATGGTATCAGAAAACCGGCTTAACTTTTTCAGTGTCGAATGACAAAACAGGTCTGTGGGGACGGGGAAAACGTGCTGCGGTGGCCGGCGCTGGTACATGGACGCATCAATACGGCAGCCCCGGCAACGCTTCTTTTGGCGGGGAGAAGCTGGGCGGTATCTCTCGTTCAACGGATCTGGACGTGCAATGGATTGGTCTTCCCGGAGCCGATTTCGGCATCGATCGACAGGTTCGACTCTCGGCGCCACTGGCTGTGAATGGAAGGCTCTTTCACCAGGGAATGAATCGAATCATTGCTCTGGATTCCTATAACGGTGCGTTTCTCTGGTTATTAGAAATTGCCGATTTACGACGTACCAATATTCCCCGTGATGCAGCGAACTGGTGCGCTGATGCGCATCGGCTTTACGTGGCAGTCAATGGAGAATGCTGGGTTCTGAATGCCTACACGGGCGAACGCATCCGCGTGCTTCCCTTAGCCGCTTCCACCCGACAGCAGAGTCATGACTGGGGTTATATTGCAAATGAGGGTGAATTGCTGTTCGGCAGCAGTGTAAAACGGGGCAGCATTTACATTGATTACTGGGGACGCGAACGCTGGTTTGACGGCACCGGTTCTGCCGGTGATGGTACAGACAAAGTATGTAGTGACGATCTTTTCGCCTACGACAAACAGACCGGACAGAAACGCTGGGAATATCAGAATGGTGTGATACTGAATACCTCCATCGCCGTTGGGAACGGGCGGGTTTACTTCGTGGAATCGCGGCATGACAAAGTAAAAAAGCTGGTTTATGGTGATGCCCGTTTTCTCTCAGCCAAAGATCAACGGCGAGGCAAAACCAATGGTGTTGCCAAAGAAATGCTCTGGGTCGATCAATATCTGGTGGCACTGGATGCTGGCACTGGTAAAAAACTATGGGAACGCCCCATTGATACCAAGGATGGTCTGGTCACTTTTTATCTGGTATATGCAGAAAACAAAATCGTCATCTCCTCTTCCGCGCAGGGAGAATACCATGTTTATGCCTTTGAAGCGGAAACAGGAAATGAACTGTGGCATTCGATTGCAAACTGGTCCAGTAACCATCATGGTGCGCATGCACAACACCCGGCCGTTGTTGCAGGCAAGGTATATCAGGTGCCCCACGTTTACGATTTAGAATCGGGCTCACTGTTGAGCAACAATATGATGGGGGGAAAGGTGACACTCCGATGCGGCAGTTATGTTGCCACAGAAGGGTCTTTAATCTATCGCGGAAATAACCTGTTATCGATGTGGGATATGAAAAACGAGCGAGTGAGCGACTGGTATCGGCTCCGCTCCAGTTGCTGGTTAAGTACCATTCCGGCCGCCGGGATGCTGCTTTCGCCGGAAGGAGGGGGAGGCTGCTCGTGCGGTGCCTGGATGGAGACCTCATTCGGATTCGCGCCACGTTACACTTTCCCCCAACCGAACAAAGATTAACATGAAAGTATGTTCGACGATGAGCATTCAACAAGACAATCACAACGCGCAAGAGGAATTTCTTTGTGGAACTCTGACAGGCGTTCCATTCAAGCTGATACTTCAGTCCTGTGGTATCCTTTGGATTGCCTTCAATTGCACGTCACTGAGTCACGCTGCAGACTGGCCCACCTATCAGCATGATAATCGGCGCAGCGCCGTCACACCGGATCAATTGACCTTGCCGTTACAGAAAATCTGGGAGCGTCCTTCAGATACCTTGCCCCGCCCCGCATGGGCGCGTCCGGCAAAGTGGGATGCGTATGCGGAAGTCAAAGGTTTAAAAGCGATGCGGAACTATGACCACGCTTTTTACACAATCGCGGTAGGTGATGCCATCTGGTTTGGTTCCTCAGTCGATGATGCGGTGCATTGTATCGATGCCAATACAGGACATGAACGCTGGGTTTTCTTCACAGAAGGTGCTGTCCGTGTCGCGCCGACATGGTCTGCAGATAAGATCTATTTTGGGTCCGATGATGGTTTTGCCTACTGTGTGCAGGCAGATACCGGAAAACTCATCTGGAAATACCAGCCAGCGGAGAATGACCGACTCATCCCGAATAATGGCAAACTGATTTCGTCGTGGCCTTGTCGCACGGGTGTTCTGGTACAAGCGGACAAGGCTTATTTTGGAGCATCGTTGCTGCCGTGGCAAGAATCATGGTTATGTGCTGTCGACGCAGAAACCGGCAAGATTGCAGGCAGCGGCACGTTCAAACAATCTGTTACGAAAATGACCTTGGAAGCCCCGATGCTGGCATCAGCGACTGATCTGTACGTCATGCAGGGACGCAGCTTCCCCGGGTTATTTGAGATCACAGGGGGAAGCTTTCAGCGCGTGAGCGGTTCCGGTCGCCAGGGGGGGGGGATCTATGGCTATTTGACGGAGGATGCTGATTTTATTTCCGGACTGGGAAGCCTGCGCGGTGCACTCGTTTTACACAACAGGACAGCAGACGATCAAATGGTGATTTTTGAAGGCGCCGATCGCGTTCTCGTTGCCGATCAAGTTGCCTTTCTACATTCTGACAATGAAATCTCCGCATTGGCACATCCCCAGTTCTTCGCCTTACATCGCCGCACTGCAGCATTGAACGCGCAGTCAGGCGTACTGAAGACAGAACTGACGAAGAAGATGAAGGCTGAGATGACATCGAACACAAAAATGGAAATCGAAATATTAAAAAACAAGATCCAGGACACACAAAATCAGATCCAACAGATTGCACCGTTGATCAAGAAATCCGTGCGCTGGCGAATTCCCTTTGATAAAGTACATTCCTTTGTTCTGGCAGGCGACATACTGTTGGCTGGTGGCGACAACACGGTTGTCGCGATTGATACAATCAATGGTCAAACACGATGGAATGCAAACATCGAAGGAAAAGCGCTTGGATTAACGGTCGCCAATGCGCGTCTGTTCGTCAGCACCGATCTGGGAACCATATACTGCTTTGCGACCAATTAGACTGTGTCCAATTTTACTGTCGCGTCTCCAAGGCCATTTGGAACGAGTATCATAGATCGAGAGACGCTATGAATAAATATGATGCGTTCTAGAATCCAGTGAGCCAAGGCTCTTTTCAATGTTCAAATTGATTAAAACACAATTCAGAAACGACAGAAAACTTCGACGATATTCCTGATCGGAATTGACTGATTAATCTGGCAGCATTCGAGCAATGCAATCAAAGCCAGGACATGAAATTGCTTCTTTTTATGATGGGTGAATTTTGCGTTAATCCAATATAAAGAAGTCATGAACCTCGTGGAAATTGTGTTGGGCAAGATGACGCAAAACGTCATTGTGAACGACTCTGGGGTAATGCATTATTATGACGATCTGAGAGCTCGCCTGAACTGGAGCTTTGGGGATCAACAGTCTGGCACATCAAAACAGTTTTTACTCAGGAGTCCGACATGAAGCGTACGGCAGGCTTTCGCAAAGCGTCTGGTTTTACATTAATTGAATTATTAGTGGTCATCGCAATTATCGCGATTCTGATTGCATTGCTATTACCGGCAGTGCAACAGGCACGGGAGGCAGCGCGACGTTCCTCCTGCAAAAATAATTTGAAACAAATAGGCATCGCATTACACAATTATCACGACACATTTTCCAGGCTGCCTCCTGGAATTGTGGAATTCTATGATAGTGGTGATCGGGGAAACTGGGGGTGGGCCGCTTATATCTTACCCAGTATGGAACAGAGCACTCTCTACAACAACCTCGAGATATCTGAGATATCCTTAGCTGAAGCACTGGATAATCCAACGATGGTCTCAATTATGAAACAGCCGCTTGCTGCATTTCAATGCCCTTCAACCCCAGTGCCAGAACAAACCGACCGTGACATCAACTCCCTCAGTGGAGGCCCGGATGTATTTTTAACGATTAGCACTTATGCAGGTAATGGCGGAAGCTGGCGGTTATACAAAAGCAAGGCTGCTGCTGCTTCTGCTAGTCGAAATGAGGGTTGTGTGAATGGCGTGTTCTGGTCCAACAGCAATGTGCGTTTTCGAGATATCACTGACGGAACAACAAACACCATTATGGTCGGTGAAAGAACATGGGAGTTAACAAAACTTGGAACTCCGCTTTCTTTTAAAGGCAGAACCCATCCTCATGCGGCTCATATCTATGGTACCGCCACCGCTGCTTCCAATACTTATTATGGTATGGCTGATGTATTAGGAGTTGGTGAATCTCACATAAATGGACCAGGATATCCGCGCAACAGCTTCTCAAGTTCTCACACCGGAGGAGCACATTTCGCACTGTGTGATGGTTCTGTGCGATTCATCAGTGAGAATATCGATCATTTAAAATCGACTTCAGCAATTGACAGCACGTATGAAAGACTGCTGGACAGGGCTGACGGTGATCCTATCGGCGAATTTTAAGGCGCTGAATAACGGTCTGATTCATCATTTGTTTATGTAAGTTACTGATTTCGTTTACCCTGAGGAGCAATTCGGGTGGATATTTTCCCAATTACCTTGCGTTTTTTATGCCCTGTCATATTAGTGATGTTTAGCCTGTTGACGAATGTTGGTTGTAACTCTCAACCAGGAACCGTGACAGCAACGGGCAAAGTCATATTGGATTCGAAACCTGTCTCGAATGCAGAAGTCCTTTTTGAATCTCTGGAAAAACACGGATATTCAGCAATGGGGATGACGGATGCCAACGGGATATTCAATTTGAAGCTTGTCGATGGTGCATTAGGAATTGTACCTGGAAAATACCATGTCTCGATTTCCACATTCAAAAGAGGTGATCCCAAGGAAGGGATTCCTGATACGCCAGAAATGATTCCAGTCGAATACAATGAACGTTCAAACGTGGAAGTAACGGTTACTTCAGAGAATAATAATCAGTTTGAATTTGAAATTGAAAAACAGAAGCAGAAACAGAATTCGAACACTCACTCAAAGTGGGGTAAATGATCCGAATGCAGGTAAAAATCTGATTAAAACAACCGTTCACTATTGCTCAAAGTGGACCTGTTTAATTCCTTCTGGAGCGAGATTAGCGTCCTTGATTCGCTTTCTTAATTTGACAGATAAGCACTGTCGAATATTCTCACAGCTCTGATGATTAGCAAGATATGTCATTTCTTCCGAGTCCGTTTTATGATCGTATAACTCAATCCCATCTATCCTGCTCTGTAGAAAAGGTCTTGTTTGATTCAGGATCATGATGTTATGCGTGATCGTTCTCAGAACAATCTCCCGACACTGTGACCAATAGTAGCGTGCTCGCAGTGCTGATCCCTGCATGCATTTGATCATACTGTTGAAGTTTCTACTTGCCAGCGTTGACCATATTTCTCCGGGTTGAATCGTGTCGTCATCTGTCGTCGCCAATATCCTTTGGGAAGTATTTTTATGGGACGTCCTCGTGTAGCAGGAATGATCGTTCTCATGCCGTATTCCTGGCGTGCAAACAAGTGAGCTCCTTCACTATCATAGCCAGCGTCTGCGAGAATGGTCTCGACTTTTGCTCGCTCTGCCGCCTGCGTTACGGCCTGTTTGTAATACTTGTTATCTGGTCCCGGATCACGACCGGGCACTGCCGCGAGAACAAAGTGACTGGCACAGTCGCAGCCAATTCCCGCCGACGGATATCGCGTGTACGTTGTCGTTTCATATCCGGTTTCACAGGCTCTTTAGCGTCGTTTAGCGAAGTAGGCACTGATATGGCGAGATTCGAAACCGGTCCCATCGGCGGCTGCTAACTTCACATGTTTTTTCATGACACCTGATTGATTTACGGCATGTACCGTCTCGTCGAGTAACCGATGTGCGGGAGTTGATTTCAGCAAGCGCGCTGCCGCTTCCCCAGATAACCAGGGTGAATAAATCAGGTACACGGCTCTTGTAATGAGACCGCCGCCCCCATTTCCAGTTTAGGAATACAAACGAAACAGAATATCTGTTGACTCATTTTTGATTGGAGCTGGACGCCGTGATTGATGAACTGATAAACGAATATCGATCAAGGGCTGATGAAGTTGACTGATATAAACGGGCCGGAGGAATACTATGCCTGACCGGCGCAAACATCGGGGTTCGCATCCGCAGGACCAGAGTCTGTTTGATACAGTTTCCGAGCCGGAACTGCGGCAGGCGACTTGTGACTTAAGCTGGCTGTTGACTCGCGGCTATGCGTCTGTGTCTGCGCTCAAGCTGGTGGGGGACCGGTATGCTTTGAATGCGCGGCAGCGAACTGCCGTGGGCCGTTGTGCCTGCGGTGAAGAGGAAGCCAGCCGACGACAGACGCATCAGGTTCAGATACAGGACCTCGCAAACGAGGAATTATGGATCGATGGTTACAACGTGTTGACTTCACTGGAAGCGGCGTTGTCGGGCGGGGTCATTCTGCAGGCCAATGACGGCTGCTATCGTGACATGGCCAGCATGCACGGCAGTTATCGCAAGGTGGCTGAGACGATCCCGGCGATTCAGATCCTGGGAGAGCTGATGTCGGAGTGGGAGATTTCTAGCTGTCACTGGCTGCTGGATCAGCCGGTCTCTAACAGCGGGCGGTTGAAGACGATGCTGCGGGAGATCAGCGAGGAGCACGGCTGGAACTGGGAGATCGACCTGGTGCCTGATCCTGATCCCGTACTGAGTAGAGCGGACCAGATCGTAGCTTCCGCCGACAGTCAGATTCTCAATCAGGCCGAACGCTGGTTCAATCTGGCACGTTGCGCCATCGAGACGCGGGTACCCGATGCCCGGGTTGTGGATTTGTCGGGGGAGGCAATGATGGAAGCATGAATGAGGAATTAAAGGATCTTGTCCCCTTGTTCTCTCCGAGCCTGCCCTGTTGGTTTCCTGTTCGCTGCGCTCACCCCGAATTGCATTCGGGGTTACTTTATCTTTCTGGTGGGAGCGTGTTTTTCAAGCGCTGTGTGCCATGTTTCCTGTCGATTCACAAGCCAAGAGTGGCATCCGGCGTTTCGATGTAAATCCCGGTGAGCAGGTGGGATGTGAACTGTAACCGAGCATCATCTGCGTTGGCATCAATTCCTATGGACCTGAACCCTTTTGCGCCCGTAGAATACCCGTCGTTCTCTGGTTTCTGAACGAAAGAAAAATCACAGTGTGTTCTCAAGGAGGGGCTGATGTTGCTGAATTATGGACGCTACAGGAATCGATATGTTGCAGGATTTTCAATCTTAGTCATTTGCATTACTGCCATGTTTGTGGGAGAGCATCATGCGCAGGAACCCGTCAAGGCAGCGGCAGAGCAGTCTGAGGAAGAGCAAACCGGCTTCAATGTGCTGCCTCCTGAATTCAAGCAGACTCAGATTGAAACCATACTGATGAGCAAAAGAGAGAGTCCTCTCAGGGCGAATCGTCAATGGATCGAGATTGATGGAAAGCTGGCCAATCAGTTGTGGACCCATTTGCGGTCCGCGCGACTCAGTGAAAATGAAGTGTCTCAAAAAATCCTGCCTGGGACGCTCCCCCAGTTCGGGCCTCCCTGCTACGACGCGATTGTTATCTTTAATGATCGAGAAAAGATGAATCTGGTCATGACTGCCGATATCTCAGAGGTATTCGTTGATTCCAAAAAGCTTGACACCTCAATGATTCTGCTGCGGTACGATGAAAGTTTAGTCACGCGTCTCGATCGGATCTTCTTTCCTGTCGATCAATAAAGTTCTGGTTGACGACCGGTGAAACAGAAGCCAGACTGATCACTGACGAGGAGCGAGAAGCCCCTGGCTGTCCTGGTTCTTCATTGTCTGCGGGAACTGCGACCTCCTGTTCGCTGTGCTCACCCCGAATTGCATTCGGGGTTACCCGTTGAATGTGAACCTGACCGTTTTTAATTTTCCCGGGTTTTCAGGTAATCAAGCCAGGCAGTGACGATGTCGCTGAAATCTTTTAGCGGCATTTCGCATTCTTCTTCGATCCCTGTCGAGAGATGATCAATCCATACCGTTGCCGTTCCCGACTGCCGATTCAATTTGAGGAGACCGTAGTCCTGCCCGACTTCGGCATCGTTGTTGATTCCAGTTAACACTGCTTTGACGGTGAGAAAAAGTCGATTGGCCCTGGGGAGGGAATGTTCTGCGCGCAGGAATTCACCGAACAGTGTGTATGGTTTCTCTATTTCGATGGTTGGATATCCATTGCCTGTTTCATGAAGATCAATGTTCAGCATTACGTCATACCAGGCACTAAAATGGAGCAGGACTTTGTAACAACGATGACTTCGGGGTCACGAACTCCCAAACGCCTGGTCATCTTCGCGCATATTTTCCAGTGCGCGGTCGACGATGCGGCGGAACTGCTGTTCCAGTTCGTCGA
>TARA_R110002111_G_scaffold1162_1_pt1 | contig 14307 bp, 9 predicted proteins | sample TARA_R110002111 | Tara Oceans TARA_R110002111 (sample SAMEA4397363) | marine metagenome | biome: Polar Biome; feature: [ZZZ] marine water layer (ENVO:01000295); material: water (ENVO:00002006), including particulate matter (ENVO:01000060) such as... | depth 199 m | reverse complement strand
ACGGCGTTAGCCGCGGTTAAAACCGACCTGGGTCAGGTTGCGGTCCTCAGAATCACATTCAAAACCAATAAATAAACACGACCTGGTTATCACCTGGCTTGTTACCCAGCTTGCTGTGGGATATGACAACTAAGCCAGTCCGCGAAATGAGTCGAACCAACGATCGGATTGTCGTCTGGTACAAGGCTCTGATCATCCACTGGCGTGCTGAAGTAGAGCGCCCGGGGATCGGCAATGACGTGCCGCGTGTCGCCGTTCGCGGTCAGAAATTGCCGCACGAGGTCGTCCATGCGAATTAGATCGGGGCCCGCCACCTCAATTGTGCTATTCAGCGGCTCCGCAACCGCCACGTCAGCCACAGCCGCAGCGACATCATCCGAAACAATCGGCTGCATCATCGCCGGCGGGAGCCGGACCGTTTCCCCGTCGGTGCCCGATTGGGCAATCGCCCCCACAAACTCGAAGAACTGTGTCGCACGCACGATGGTAAACGGAATTGTGCCAGCCTTGATCAGTTCTTCCTGAGCCATTTTCGCACGAAAGTAACCCATTGCCAGCAGACGCTCCGTACCAACAACCGAGAGCGCCACGTGATGCTTCACTCCCGCGTACGACTCCTCTGCCAGGAGATTCTGGCCTGACGTCTCGAAGAACTCCAGCGACGCCTGATCGTCAAACGACGGCGAGTTTGCCACATCGACGATCACATCCGTGCCTGCCATCGCTTCACTTAATCCTTCACCGGTGATCGTGTTCACGCCCGTCGACGGCGATGCAGCGACGACCTCATGACCACGTTCCCGAAGAAGATTTACCACTTTCGATCCAATTAATCCGCTGCCGCCAATGACTACTATTTTCATGATTGACCTTTCTCTGGTTTAGAATTTTGAAATTGACGCTTTGCAGAAATAACGACTGCGATGGTCACGACCATATCGGACACGACCTCCGTTCCTGCTTCGCGAATGCTTAGTGAGAATTTTGTGGCGGCTGATAGTCACCCGGAACAGTCCGCACTCCGATATTGACTCGATTCCATGCGTTGATTGTAGCGACCACCCAGGCGAAATCGCTCAGTTCCTGATCGTTGAATTGCGTTCGTAGTTGCTCATGCACGTCTTCAGGTACACATCGATCTGCAACCCGTGTTAACTCTTCCGCCAGCAGGAGGCCCGCCCGTTCCCGCTCACTGTAATAAGGGCTTTCCCGCCAGGCGGGCAGGCCGTAAAGGCGTTGTTCTGTCTCCCCGACCGCCCGCGCGTCCTTCCAGTGCATGTCGATGCAATAAGCGCAGCCATTGATCTGCGAGACACGGACTTTGATCAGCTCTCGCAACGACTTTTCGATACTGCATCTGGCCAGATATTTCTCAACGCCCAACATGGCGCGAAACGCTTCGGTGCTCGACTGATCGACGTGGATACGGTTTTCCATCGTTCTTCTCCTGAGTTTTTGTTGAATTTTGATGAGACCGATTTTGATTTTTCTCACTGCAATGCCATGTAGCATATGCGGTCTACAATAAAGACGAATGCGGTCTCATTTTTGTGACAATCGTGATCACATAATTCGGAAACAATACTGGGGACAAGAATCGTTGTGCTCTCCTGGCGGCGGCTGAGATGAGACTCGCCTGCCTGCGTTCCAGGGCCGTACGAAACTTGTGCTAATCGATTTTTGTGACCGACCAGCGCGATAACTTGTCCGGGTTGAGTGTCATATACACGGCTTTGACTCCGTCCTCGATGCGCAGCGACACAACATGAATGACAGTTCCGCCGTCAATGAAAACCACACCAGGGTCTCCATTGACTGTTGTGACTTGCATTTCACAATTCCGACGCTTCTTATTGAACACACCAGTCAGGAAACGGGAGGACCGGCTGCGTCCGTGAATGACAACCCGCGCAGCCGATACTTTGCCTCCGCCGTCGGAGTAAACTTCCGCATCGTCCGTGAGCAGTTGCTCCACGAGCTGAACGTCGCCCGACCGGCACGCGGAGACGAACCGTTCTGCCAGCGCGTCAACTTCACTCGCCACAGGCTGGAACCGAGGTTGATTCTCCCTCAAACGAGTTTTGGCACGATGCACGATTTGCCGGATGTGGACCTCCGTCTTGCCCAGTACCTCCGCGATCTCAGAGTATTCGTAATTGAACACAATTCGAAGCAGGTAGGCGGCGCGCTCGGTCGGAGTCAAGCGTTCCAGCATCAACAGGAACGCCTGTCTGAGCGACTCCGCCATCGCACTATTTTCCGTGACGGATTTCGTATCAACAGGTTCAGGCACCCAGGGGCCGATGTATTTTTTATGACGCCGGTCCGCGCGCAACTGGTCGATACAGCGCCGCGTCGTCGTTTTAATCAAAAACCCCTCGGGAGAGACGACCTCCGCGGTCGTCTGCAATCGCAGAAAAGCGTCCTGCACGACATCTTCGGCATCCGCCACGCTGCCGAGCATCCGATAGGCCACAGACATCATCCGCGGCCGCAATTCGTTCAGATCGTAGTTCATGGAAAACCTGAGTCCTTACATGGTGGTATGACGTCTATTGTACCCGGACAAACTTCATCCTGTCATCAGTATTTGCTGCTCATCAGCGATGCTTTTCGCCTGACTTTTCAGGAATGGCAATCTCGTGCGCGTCTCGCGGATGCAGCACCACAGCGATCAGACGCGTGCGCCCCTTTGCGGCCGGATTCTTCGAGACCCGGTGCAGGCAGCCCGTCGGTTCATAGAACGTCTCTCCTGCTTTGAACACCTTCGTCGGCTGATCATCAATTCCCAGCTCATATTCGCCTTCCAGCACATAGACGAAGCCCGGCCCGGGATGACGGTGAGACACGCCGGACTGGCCCGGTTCTAGCGTCACCTCCACAATAGTTGCCTTGGCGTCGTGTCCGTCCAGTTTTTCCTTGATGTTCTGGCTGGAAATGACTCGGACCGACTCCCCCTCCTCATGGAACCGGGCAAACGCCATCGCCATACTACCGGCTCCCAAAACGACCCCCGCCATAAGTAAAAACACTCTGTAGGCCATGGTATCCCCCTGTTTTTGATTTGCTTCTGCCCGGGTTAAGCCGAGACACGTATTGCTGATCTATACCAAGGACGCATAAGCGAACAGAATTGTGACAGGCAGCAAAATTATCGTTCTTTTTTTTCAAAATTGTGGATTCAGCCAGACTCATTTTTTGTTCTGACCTCGCCCCCTTAACCGCGTCCACCTGAAATGTGGTAATATTTCAGTTTTGGGCTTTGTTTAGGGAGAGTGAGAAATGCCGAGAAAACGATTTACTGTTGAGCAGATTATTCAGAAGCTTCGTGAAGCGGAGGTCGAAATGGCTCGTGGCAAGACGATTGGCCTGGTCTGCAAACAACAGGGAATCACCGATCAGACTCACTACCGCTGGCGTAAGGAATACGGTGGCATCCGTACCGACCAGGCCAAACGACTCAAAGATCTGGAAAAGGAAAATGCACGCTTAAATCAGGCCCATTCACTTTGATCCAGTCCAAACACCGTAGGTACTGCAGTCGAAGCGTTTGCCGTTGGCTTTGTGCATTGTGAGATGCAACTGTCGCCACTGACTGGGGATGATATCCGGCACAAAATCATCGACTTCGGCAGCGATCGGATTTTTCCCCAACAGCCGTTCGCCCATGTTGACGTCTTTAATATCTGCCGTTTGACAGGGAACCGGCGTGTCGGTGACTTTTACTGCTGGTGTGGTCTCGGCTGCTGGTTTGGCATCGGTCTTCTCACCGCCAAAACCGAAGACCAGAGCACCGAGCAGACAGAACACACTGAGCCAGGAAATGGGACCAGCAAAAATGGAAACCGTTGAAAAGGGCTGACATCGATTCATCATTTAGAATCCTGAGCGTGAGATGAATAACAAGAGGTTACTGTTATACAGGGTTACTCTGATCAACTAATAGCCATATTCTAAGAAGAAAAACTTTCCTGACACTTTTTCTATCCCCCGATCAAGTAGTAAGTCTAGATCAGAGTCAAAGTCTCTTACGGAATGAATCCATGACAAAGCTCGGTCAGTTAGGTGTGGCGGTGTGGGATTGTATCGTGGCGGGGCTGTTGAACCAGTGTGCAAAAACGACCACTATTCTACGGTTTCATTCTTGAGATTTCGGCCTCAATCCACGCCCTGCAATTCAATTCGTCCGCACGATACATCAGTGAATTGAAAACATCTTCGTAGCCTATCTCACCATTTGCAGCCCGTTCAAGGTCAAGAGGAACGACATGTAGAAGATTTGCCAATCCAACAACCGGCGCACAATTCTTCTCTCGCCCTTGCTGCCGAATTTCGACGAACGCCTGGTAAAGCAACCGGTGAATTTGTTTCAAATATAGTGCTTCAGCATCTCTTAGTGTCATACGTTTAATCCAAATCAGGGAACATCGATAGGTCGGGAGTGTAGTCATCAACTGGAACCAAATCGTCTAGTGAAATGGTGCTATTGGGGTCATTGGCTCGGCGAATCAACTCATGGGCTCGTCCATTTCCGTCACGCAGCACTCCATCACGGGCGCTTCGAACCAATCCGTCTCCCCTTGCAGGATTGCGTGATGCACTGAGCAACTCAGCATCTGTCAGTTTCTGCAAGTAGGGACGAGGGGCAGAATGCGCTGCCCCTTGATGGGCTTAAGATCTCGTATCGAGGTAGGCACGCCTTTAAAGTCTGGATAATTATTATGCACCAACGTCCCGAGAGAACCGACCAGATAAACGTGTTCTCCCTGGACTTCCAGAATATAAACGGTTTCATTGCCGGGGTGTGGCGTAATTGACTCAACCTGTTTTAGGCCCGCCAGGGTCTGGACCTGTTCGCCTGGCTTGAGGTGGCCGGCTTCGACGAATTCCCATCGATCTGCCGACCAGTAGCGGTGATTGGCGGTGATTGGCGGTGATTGGCGGTGACTTCCTGCTGGCCTTCGATTTTTAGATCGATCAGGTTGCCGTCGGATTCGTGGATGAATTTCCCGGTGACGACATTTCCCTTCCCCGATTTGATCGGCGGGCAGGCTTCGATCGAAACCACTTTGGCGGGGCCTTTCGCACCAAACTCGGGGAGATCGAGATTGATCGTCGCTCCCAACTGAGCACCGTTGGCTTTCATCCACTCCAGCGGACGCAGGAATTGCATATCGAGCCGTTTGCCGTTTCCTTTTTCCATAGTCAGGTAGAGCAGCCGCCACTCGCGGGGATGGATCTCGGGCACGAAATCATCGACTTCGGCTGCGATCGGATTTTTGCCTAACAGCCGCTCACCGATCTGAACGTCTTTGATGTCCGCCGTCTGATATTTGACCGGCGTATCAGTGACCTGCGTTACCGATGCGGCATCTTTCGTCAGCCGTGCGTTGGACTGACTGCCTCCCCAGAAAAAAACAAGGGCCCCCAAAATACAGAATACACTGAGCCAGGAAATGGGACCAGCAAAAGGGGAAACCGTTGAAAAGGGCTGACATCGATTCATCATTTCGAATCCTGAGCGTGAGATGAAGAACTAGAGGTTCCAGAGTTACGCTGAACAACTGAAAATTATATGTATTTGAAGGACTACTCCTGCCCCCTTTATCTCCCCTTAATCATCATGAACTTCAATCCAATCAGAAGGTGAAATAAAGAACTCAAACTCTGCTTGTGACTTCGCATTTTTTATATTTTCATGCCATGTATCAGCAATGTTTTCTCCTTTGCTGTTAAAATGTAAGAGATAAAATGCCCCTTCTCCCTCAATGATTTCCACCCATGCTGGTACTGGAATCTTTTCTACAGGAACGGGAAGATCATTCACAATAGTTCCAATTGAATGACTCGTTTTACCTGAGCACCCATTCACTTTTGCTCTTAGTCTTATAGGCATAGTTTTTAATTCCATTAATGTGTAATGGGAATATGTAAGTTTTCGATTACTGAACCAGCAGAGTCTAACGCTTCAAAATGCACGTGAGGACCATCAATACCATGAGTTGGAATTAAGTCTCTTGAAGTCATTCGAAACTGCCTTAGCCCATCATCAGAGCGAAAAATACCAGGATATATTTCTCTATAGTTTGGACCAAGCCATTTTTCGGAAGAACGTAGTACGGTATCTGTATCAACCTTACTATGTCTTCCAATATCACCCATGCCACTAATTCTTCTAGGATAATTATTATGCACCACCGTTCCAAGCGAACCAACCAGATAAACGTGTTCTCCCTGGACTTCCAGGTTATACACGGTTTCGTTACCAAGATGCGGAGTGATTGAAACAACTTGTTTCAGCCCCGCCAGAGTCTGCACCTGTTCGCCCGGATTGAGGTGGCCGGCTTCGACGAATTCCAACCGGTCGGCGGACCAGTAGCGGTGATTGGCAGTGACGGTGGTCGCTTCCTGCTGGCCTTCGATTTTTAAATCGATCAGGTTGCCGTCGGAGTCGTGGATGAATTTTCCGGTGACGACATTTCCCTTCCCCGATCTGATGGGCGGACAGGCTTCGATCGAAACGACTTTGGCGGGCCCTTTCGCACCGAACTCGGGGAGATCGAGGTCAATCGTCGCGCCCCGTTGTGCGCCGTGGGCTTTGATCCAGTCCACGGGCCGCAGGAACTGCATGTCGAGCCGTTTGCCGTTCTGCTTCTCCATCGTCAGATAGAGCAGCCGCCACTCGCGGGGATGGATCTCGGGCACGAAATCATCGACTTCGGCTGCGATCGGATTTTTGCCTAACAGCCGCTCACCGATCTGAACGTCTTTGATGTCCGCCGTTTGATAGGGAACAGGCGTGTCGGTGACTTTTACTGCTGGTGTGATCTCGGCTGCTGGTTTGGCGTCGGTCTTATCTCCGCCAAAACCGAAGACCAGAGCACCGAGCAGACAGAAAATCCCCAGCCAGGAAAGCGGTTTTGCCAAACGGGAGGATTTCGTTTTCTTATCGGGAACGGGTTGGCGTCGTTCAGCCATTATTGTTTCCTTTCGTTCAATTGTTCGATTCAATGTCGCAGTTGTCAACGGTCCGCGGGGATTCACCGAGAGTGCCGTGTTTTGGCTTTCTTCCTTAATTCGAGGCGTGCCGGACTGTAGCAAGGCGAACTGCGGGTTTGTCTGCCGCTGGTCGAGGAAGCGGGAATTTGAGAGCTCCTGCTGACGGGATGTTTCATCCATCATGTCATGATATTCATCCATCGCAAACAGGCGATCCAGATCAGACAGACTTGCCTGCTGTTTCTTGCGTTTGCGGGCCACCTGCATGCCGGCCCCGACGATTCCGATCAGCACCAGCATGCCGGCACCGGCTTCGTGCAGTTCAATCCCCTCACCTTCTTCAGGAAGGATACCGACCTGGGCCTGGAAGCCTCCGGGGGCTTCTGAAGCCAGGACAACCTGAGTATCACCGACGAAGCAACGGAAGATGCCGAAGCCATTGGTCAGTTTGCCCAGTAAGGCACCGGCAGCAGGCGCGAAGTTGAGATAATCCCAGATATCGAGTGTTTCACCTCGATTCCATTTCTCAATCGATTCTACGATCCCCGCGGCTGTTGCTGCGCCTGTAATTCCCCGAGCTACAGTATATGCCCAGCCGATGTGCGCACTACCTGCTGCGCCCCCGAGGATAATCCCATACATAATTCCAACAACTCTTCCTCCCGTATATAAACTCGAGTTATAATCAACAAAGCGAAGATAGTCTTCGCCTAATACTTTAGAGAATCCGCCTCCGGTTATCCCATCTGCAAAGCCAGTAAATGCATTGACACTATTGTCCAGTGCAGGAGAGATCGCTTCAAAGCCGATCGCAATGGAAGAAGGACCATACATAAAACTTCCACTGTCGATGGGAAGCTCGGCTGTGTGGATCAATGCTTCGATTGCCTGGATAATTCCTTGCACGCCAATTTTCTTTGCGTTGGCAATCGCCAGTTCTTTATCCTTCTTCGCTGCATCTTTTGCTGCCTTTTCTCCTTTGACGGCATCATCAAGCATTTTCTGCGTTTCAGATGCTAAATTCTTTCTGAGCGTTTTGAAACTCTCGGTCAGTTCTTTGTCTGCCAAGTCATATTCTTTATTGGCCGCTTTTTCGAAACGAGTGAATTCTGCAGGCCAATGTGTATTGCTGTGATTTAACTCAGAGAGTGCTGCGTCTTTCGCAAGTTTCAGATCTTCCCCTGCCGAATCAATGGCAGCGATCATTCGATTATCGGCTTCATCTTGATTATAAATTTGCGTCGCATCGACTTCTGCATGAGAAGCGGCCGCAGCGGCACTAATATTTGCTTCCGCGAGTGCTCGATATGCGGCTGCTTCATCGGTAACCCAGTCTAAACCAGCAGCGGCAGCGGCATTTGTTTGAAGTTCAGCCTGGACCGCAACGGCATTCGCGGCCATCATCCAGGCGGTGACTTCATTCTTGGCATAGAGATTCTCAGCCAGCGCTTCGATGGAAAGCTGGCTTGCCCTGAGGGCTGCCTGATTTGCTTGATATGCGGCATACGCATTCGCAACTGCGATGACCCCCGGATCATTGCCCGAGGCACTGATGATGGCTGCAGCTCGTGCGGATGCCACAGCACCTGCTGCGGCTGCCTGAGCTGAAATGACCGCATTGATATAGGCGGGTTGTGCACTCAATACTGAGTTTGCGGCAGACGCGTAGGCGTTATTGGAAGCGATTGCAAATGCTTTATCGGCGGCTGCAACATCACGTACCCAGTCGACATCGGCATTGGCATAATCAACCTGCAATTGCTCTGCCGCGGCCGCCAGCACCAGTTGCTGGGCCTCTGCCGCATCGATTTCTGCATGATAATAGGCGGTTTCCGCAGTGATAGTATCATAATCCAGCGTATTCTGGATCGCGGCAACTCCGACACTATAGGAATGGGCAATGTCTGCTTTAGCATCATCAAACGTCTTTTTGGCACTGGCAATTGCTAATTGCTGTGTGACATATGCCTGCTGGGTTTGGATCGCAGCATCTAAATCGTCAATGAGATTGAAAGAATAAAAGACTTCATCTGCATCCAGTCTGGCGTCAGCGTTTGCTTTGTTTGTCGTCGCCAGAAATTGACCATAGATCCGAATAAGAGGCGCAGCTGCATTCGTATATTCGAGGAATGCCGCTCTCTCTGCAGTAACATAAGCGAGATTTGCTGTTTGTGCCATCTCCGCATAAGCAACTTTATTAATCGATTCCTTAATCGAATAATCCTTCCTGGCTTGCCAAATATCTTCTGGCTGAGAGGTTGGAGAACTCTCAACAGCGAGCATGATGGCCCAGGCGAGTACCATATTTTCCGGACCGCTGAAATTATTTTTAGCAGATTCCAAAGCAGCCTTGGCTTTTTCTTTTGATGAGTCGTAAGCATCTTGTAGCAGTTCCAGGGCCGCCTCCATTGCAGCGTCGACTGGCTGCATGGCATTACTGTGAGCAGTAGCGGCTGCAGCGATGGCCGCATCGTAAGCAGCCACTGATTGTTGATAGTAGCCCGCCCGCGTCTGATTAATGGCGTTAACTGCAGAATTATATGCGTTGTTCGCATTCTGGACTGCGGTGTCATATGCACTTTGCGCGGTCTGAAGATCCTGATCGCGCGTGCTTGCCAGGTTCGCTTCTTCCGTGTTATAGGTATTCTGAGCTGCTTGAATGTCGCTATCTCGCGTTGTCGCAGCAGCAGCGACAGTGGCATCATAAGTGGCCTGTTCTGCAGCGGCAGTTGCCGCATAAGTGGCGTCAGCGGCGGCATAAGCGGCGGTCTGTTTTGTGTCTGCCGCGGCGACTGCATTCGCATGGTCCTGGGCGGCACTGGCAATATCATTATTATAAACATTGATTGCGCGATCGATGGCCGCCTGATAGGTGGCAGCAGCACTGCTAAGTGTACTCTGAATACCCGCCAAAGCGCTGTTCACCGCTGCCAGATAGGTCGCATCAGAATCAGCTGATCCGGGGTTATAAATGGTGTTTGGGTTTGCGGCTAGTACCGCATCCAATGTCGAACGGGCAGTTGCCTGATCGGCGTCATACTGCTGTCTGGCTGCGGAGCTGGATGAGAGGTAGGCTGCATAGGCAGCTTGCTCAGCGGTATTATAAGTTGTTGTTGCAGCGTCTACTGCTGTCGACTGTGTCTGGAAGGAAGCAGTGATCGCAGAATCGTAGGTTGAATCCAGACTGTTCAGTTGTGTGTCATAAGTATCTGATGCCTGTTTTGCAGCAGTCGTATAGGTGAGGTCGGCTGAGGCAATTGAGGCATTGTAAGTCTGATTGGCGGCTTCAACGGCTGTATTGTATACGTTACTGATCGTGGCCTGAGCAGCGTTGTAATCTGATGTGGCCTGTGCAATCTCCTGTTCATAATTGGCATTATTAGTATCAGTGGCAGCTTTATACTCATCTTCAACGGCATTGATTTCAGTCTGGTAAACTGCCTGGGCATCTTGCATCGCCTGCTGAAACTCTGCAGTTGCCGCCTGTTTTTCAGCATCCAAAACCGCTTGTGAAGCATTATATGCTTCTGATAAATCTCGGCCGATCGATCCCAGTGTCTGGCTGTAATCATCCAATGCAGCGTCGTAATCAGCAGACGCTTGATTTAGCTCATCGATTGCTTCATCTAAATCTGCTGAACCTTCCGCATCAGGGTCTTCCGCTCCCACATTGATACTGACCGTAATATCATCACTCTGACTGATCCCATCTGTTACCTGATAGGTAAAGGTGACGGTTCCGGTGAATCCGGCCTCAGGAGTGTAGCTGAATGTACCATTCGGATTAAAGTAATCGATGGTTCCATTAGAGGGGCCGCTGGTTAGTGTGGCTGTTGTAAAATCCAATGAATTGCCATCATTCGCCAGCACACCCGAATCTCGGCCTCCACCGGAAGCACCAACATTGAGAGAGCCATTATTGGCAACATCGAACGATTCCGGATTCCCCGTCGGAATATCATTCGTGATGTTCAAACTCACATTGGCCACATTACTTTCCAGAGTTCCGTCAGTGACCTTGTAAGTAAAGGAATCGGTGCCGACGTATCCGGCATCTGGAGTATAGGTAAACGTACCATTTCCATAAAAGCTAATCGTTCCGTGTGCGGGAGATGCAACCAGGACGGCCGTCTTGCTCTGGTTATCAGGCTCTGAATCATTATTTAAGACGCTATTACCAAATGTCGCTTTGGTATCATGAGGCAGTGTGTAACTGTCATCAGAGGCGACCGGAGCGGCATTGGCCACTTCAATGATAACCGTCGCAATATTGCTGTTTGCAAGCCCGTCTGAAACCTGATACGTAAATGTATCTGTTCCAATATAATTGGCATCAGGGGTATAAGTGAAGAGCCCATCATCGTCAAAGGCCAGAGTTCCATGCGTCGTTGTGGTCAATAAGGTCGCTGTTAAGTCATCCCCGTTCCCGTCAGTATCGTTGAGCAGCGGAGACTGGCGAATGACGAATAAGCCTTGATCTCCTTCGAATGAACCAAACAGGTTGTATTCGCCACCGACAAGTGTTTTCCCCTGCAGAATCTGATAGCTGTCGTTATTGGCAACCGGAGTACTATTCGTCACCGTAAAGGTAACGGTTGCGATGTTACTCAGTTGTGTGCCATCAGAAAGCTGATAAGTGAAACTGTCCGTACCGGCGAAGTTTGCGTTGGGCGTATAGGTATAGGAGCCATCCGTATTAAATACCAGTGTGCCTGACGTGACATCAGATACCAGAATGGCTTCCAGCGTATCTTGGTCAGGATTCAAATCGTTACCAACGACAGTATTGGTCACAATCCAGTTGTCTGGCAGTTCTCCTCCACCAGCCCCGCCCCCTTCAATATCGTCAACTGGCGGTACCGCGTAGAGGATCGATCCATGCTCGAATGTGTAATTGTCATCATTGGCGACGGCGACGTCGTTGGTCACTGTGATCACGACTGTTGCCGTGTTACTGGTGGCCACACCGTCTGAGAGCTCGTAAGTAAATTGGTCCGTTCCGGAGAAGCCGGCATTGGGGGTGTAGGTAAAGGAACCATCGACTTCCCAGGAGAGCGTCCCGTTGGTGGTCGTTGTGAGAACAGTGACGCTGAGCGTGTCTTCGTCGGCATCCGTATCATTCTCGATCAGGCTGTCAATTCCAGCCACCAGGACGACTTCTTCGCCCATTTCCGGGTCGAATTCATCGGTTCCCAAAATATCGGGCAGACCTGCGGTAAAGTTCTGATCGTGAGTCGTCGTATAAGTATCATCGACGGCGACGGGAGCCACATTTGTCACATTGATCGTGACAGTAGCGAGATTGCTGTCAATGATTCCATCGCTGACCGTATAAGTAAAGCTATCTGTGCCTGTAAATCCCTGGTTGGGCATGTAGATAAACTGCCCGACCGAATTCAATGAGAGCGTGCCATTGGTGGTTGTCGTAACCAATGTTGCTGACAAAAAGTCTTCATCCGCATCGGTATCGTTTGAGATCACTCCTGCTGGTGTGATGGGTAATTCGGTTTCTGAATCGATCAGGTCCAGAGCGGAAAGAATGGTGTCGTGGGTAATCGAATACGTATCATTGGTGGCAACGGGAATCGCATTCGTAATATCCAATGTAACGGTCGCCGTGGTTGTGGAAGTTTGTGCTCCCGATACGAGCTGGTAAGTAAATGAATCAGTTCCCACGTAATCGGTATCCGGATGATAGATGAGCGAGCCGTTTTCATCGAGAATTAACGTGCCGTGCAGAGGTCCTGTGACTAATTCGACGGTCACGTAAGCATCAGATCCCAGTTGATCATTTTCCATCAATCCAGGAATCGCCGTTTCCCCTTCTACCACGGGATAGGAAGAACCAACATAGACGGTCGTATTCTTGGTAAGGGAAACAGAATCGTTAACAGGCGCGAGTGACACGACGTTGATCGTCACAGTTCCGGAAGCGGTTTCGACACCGTTATCGAAGATCTTATAAGTAAACTGGTCAGAGCCGGTGAAGTTTGCATCGGGAACATACACGAACGAACCATTTGCATTCAGGATTAATGTTCCATTCGCAACATCCGTATCAAGTGTCGCACTTAGCGTGGTCCCCACCAGGAAATCAACCCCTTCGAGCACGCCTCGGGAGGCACCGACATAGAGGTTGCTGTTTTCATTTGCCGAGAATGTTTTCGATGTACCAAATACGAAATCAGACTGAACCGTCATCGTGACGGTGGCGGTCGCGGTAAAGCCGTTTGAATCTAGAATGGTGTAAAGAAACTGATCAGTACCACTGAAATTCACATCGGGAGTGTAGGTGAGTGTGAGCGCAGATGTCTGCTCGTCAATCGACCAGTCTACTGTTCCAAATATTGGTTGCGTGGCAGTTACAAAGGAGATGTTATCTCCGTTCGGATCAGAGTCATTTGCCAGAAGATTCAAGGTCGTGGCACCGCTGTTTTCATTCACGGTAAACGCATCATCGACAGCAACAGGTGCCTGATTATCGCCGAGAGTCAGCTGCAGTCGATATGCGCCCCCGGTTCCACTTAATCCACTGGCTTCCACGGTTGGATCATATGCGGCATTAGTGCCAGCAGAAACGCCGAGGTAATAAACGCCGGTCATCAAAGCCGTATAACGGAGTACAGGGTCACTTGAAAGAACACTGGTGTTGGGATCGACGGCTTCATTATTGAATTTCAGTTCATTGCCACTTGCATCAAACAGGCGAAGATAACCATTCAATCCACTGAGAACCGTGCTATTGTCTAAAAACGCCGCATCTAAATCTGCAGTAATCAGATCTCCGGCTGTGAGATTGATTTCATAGATATCAACGTCTAACACACCGTTTTGGTCATCGTTGATTACACCTGAATACTCGACTGTCGAGTCTTCAACTAATGAAGTTGTGGTCGCAGTAGAAATCGTATCATTTCTTTCAACAGTAACCACAAAGGTTTGATCGACAGTCACGTCATCGGCATTACCCAGGATTCCGTCATCCCCCGGATCAACCACGGATACAGTAATCGTAGCAGTACCGCTATTGATGCCCCCTGCATAGTAAGAAATTGTCCCAAACGAATCGGTGGGGTTATACGTCACAATGGGATCCAGAACGACCGCTGGATCACTGCTGCTGGCCGTGATAGCCAGTGTATGTGATTCACCACCTCCGGTTGAAATGCCCGTCAGGTTAATAGTCTGCAAACCAGCATCTTCACTGATCGTGGCAGGATTACTGATGGCATCCAGGGTTGGATCATCATTCACCCCGGTCACCGTTACCGTCACGGTTCCCGTATTGCTCACCGCACTGTGCGAATC
>TARA_R110002111_G_scaffold38393_5_pt1 | contig 14311 bp, 4 predicted proteins | sample TARA_R110002111 | Tara Oceans TARA_R110002111 (sample SAMEA4397363) | marine metagenome | biome: Polar Biome; feature: [ZZZ] marine water layer (ENVO:01000295); material: water (ENVO:00002006), including particulate matter (ENVO:01000060) such as... | depth 199 m | reverse complement strand
TAGAATTTGAAAAAGTATTACTATCTGGTGATAATTCTCCTTGTATAACTAAGTTAGTAGTTGGTTGAGGAGCAGGTACATTACTAACTATAATCACTTCGTCAACAGAGAATTGTATATAAGCTCGAAGCACTGTTGCACTCTCAGAAATATCGATATTATCGAAACGAATACCAACCAATTGATCTCCATTGTCATCAATTAACTCTAAATCAGAACTACTTGTATTAACAAAAGTAGAGGCTATATCTTCTTCGGCATCATCACTTGAGGTTAATACTTGTGTCGTAAATAATGAGTTTTCATAAGAATTGAACCCTTCACAATTACAAGAACCATCATATTCATCTAAAACTGTATCTAAATTTTCATCATCACAAGGAGCATAAACTATAGGGCAAGCAATATCAGTTGTGTTAGATATGGTAACAACTGCTCCAGTTGGTGGCGAAAAAACATCTAGCATACTCGGCAAAGTAAAAGGATCTGTATTGCTTACTTCACCAACATCCATAGCGTTATCTACTTTTATAGTACGTAGTTCTATTTTTGACGGCTCCACAAATAGGAGTTTAAACTGATTAAAACTGCCTGAATTTCTAGTCCAACTTTTATCATCATCATTTGGTCTTAAAGGTGCTCCCCAACATCCTTCACCAGTATAGACAGTTCCGTTGGTCTGTTCTACAACAAAGCCTTCATCATTTCCTAGCTCTGAAGACGGTTTTAATGGCCAAGTTGTTCTTGCAACATGTGAGTCACAATCTACAACCAAACGCACTCCTTCATCATAAAAAAGTTGTGCCCAAGCATCGTATTGATTATTATTTTCTGCTTTCCATGCTGTATGGGGACGTATTGGTTTATGGTATTGCGCCATTTTCCAAATTACACCAGATGAAGCAGATAAATCATTTTGAAGCCAAGTCAATTGATTTCCAAAAACCGAAATCTCGGAATTAAGCGTATAGGCTCTGAAAAGACTATTACCAAACGTTAAAGCATAGTATGAGTTTGTATTTGGTGTATCAAATAAATCATAAATATCTGTTGCGTTTTCATGATTACCACGAGCAGGTATAATTGGAAACATTCTCCCATCACTAGCTATAGTATCTTGCCAATCATCAAACCATTTTTTCCACTCAAGGTCTGTACTATTATCTGTCATATCACCAGCAAAAAGTACAGCATGAGGTTTCAATTTACTTACTAATAAATTTGCAGCTCTTCTTGGAGTTCTGAAATTTCTTGAGTCACCACCTGCAATAATAGATAAACGACTATTGTCGTTTGGAGCCGTTCTAAACCAAAACCTTTGGCTAGTGCCCTCACTATCGTTAATAACGAAATAGTAATTTGTATTAGCTGATAACCCTGTTAAACGCGCAAATGTATTGTCCATATCTTTGTCGACCACAACTCTATCTACTGTTTTAGAGTTAGGGTAATTCAAATAATTGGTACCCTCGTCTAAAGTACCATAATATACTACTGGACTTGTTCCTGATGATTGATCCCAAGCAATTGTAATTGTCGTTGATGGATCATCCACTAGTATTAGACGATATCTACCATTATTCGCAAATGCAGAATAAAATACTAAAAATAGTATTTGAGTTAAAAATGTTTTAAATTTCATTAGTAGGTAATTTAAGTTTTTTTAATTTTTCTTCAATAATTAAGACTAGTAATGGTACAATACCATGTGATAGTCTATAAATAACTAAATATAAACTGCCGTGTATTGATGAAGCCATAAAATTTTGACTATAACCTGACATCAACCTAGCAAAAGCAGTTGAAAAACCCCAATATATCATATACAATAATGCGTATTTCGATAGTTTAGGAATAAATATCATAATTGATGCTACTATATCTAATAAACCAACTATATACAAAAAACTTGTAGCTTGTGCTTCGTTAACATCAAGTATTATAATTGTCATGTCCACAAAATGACCTGGTAAATAGATCAGTCCCATAGCAAAAAGGCCATGAGCAATAAATGTAGATGCAATAGCTATTTTTAATCCATTTATAATTTTTTTATTTTCAATAACATCAAATCGAACATTTAGCAATAACAATACAGGTGCCGAGAACTGAATGAATAACTCAAAAAACAACAAATACTCATAGTTTTTATCCTTCACCATGCAAATACCAATAACAAGCAGTATAAACATTGCTACACTTAAAATAATTTTTTTTACTCTAAGTACCTTTATTTTATCCCAAAACAAACTAACTAAAGCAGCCGCCAAAAATATGAAGCTACTTGCCTTAGTAAAGCCATCAATCCATTGATTTACCCTAGAACTCGTTGCATAATCTGCCCAAGAATAATTGGATAATCCTTCTACAATTGGAGTTAATAAACTTTCGTCCCAAAGTATAGCTCTAAATGGTGCACCAAAAAAATACAACTCATAAGCCCTTCCCAGAAAAACGGTGAAGGCGCTTATTTTAACAAGCGATATTATTTTAAATTTATTCATTTAGAGCACCTAAATCTAACCATTTAATCAATTAAACAATTTATTATTCGACTAATTGATAATAAATCCTTTAATAGGTAAGTTCGTAGCCCTTTTTTACATTTAAAATAGCCTTATATCCCTGACAATTAAACTCTAAAATTAAATTTACAAAAGAGTAACTCTTTATTTGTTAGAATAAAAAATAGCATCAAGGCTACAATTCATTATGCATATTTAGAAGTTCTATTTGAGGTTTTGTATTTATTTGACATAGAGATTTTGTACTTAGGTTATGGTATTTAGTTTATCCTAAACATTATCTTCAATACCTAAGGAGAATACTATATTTATCTTTCTTTTCTCTATAGATTATTTTTACATTAACATGTAGAGTGATTACTTTTTTAGTAAAAAATTGAATCAAAAACACTCATTTTCAAATAAAATTACGCAAATCATCATCACATTTTTAAGAAAAAGGGATGGGTAAAAAATTCTGCACTTTCTGGATTGCTCCAACCATTAGCACATCTCATGTATTCAAAACCTTTATAATCGGTGTCTTGTGCAAATTATAATTCAATGCGTAAAATTCTTTTTCTCTTAAAAATTTAATTTTGATTAATATTTGGCGTCCAAAAAAGACTGAGGCATAAATAAGAATGTCAAAAAAATGTAAAAGAAATGTAAACTGGTGTAAAATGTCGTAGAATTATATGTTATTTACATTTCATATGAAGAGGATAACTATTTATCTACTAAGTCTATTTGCTATATTCGTGCTATTTGTAATGATATTATCATGTACTAATATGGATAATGATGATTTTTCTGAGCGGACAAAAATAGCCTACGTGATGCTGGAAATCAATTATTACTTTCAAATCAGGATTCTAAATCATTAGTATTACCAGTTGTAGAATTGGAGTCTCATAAATTTCAATTAGAGTTTAGCAATACTTTGTTTATAGAACCTGGCACTTTAGTAACCATTATCCAAAATAGTTTTTTAATATCTCAACTACCAGAATATTACCGAGTAGAGGTACTGCAATGCAGCGATAGTGAAGTAGCTTACAGTTATCAAATGAGTGCTGAGTTAGAAAGCACTATAATTCCTTGTGCTGGCAGATATTTACAAAAAGACTGCTATGTAATACAAGTAAAGTTTACGAATAATACTGCTGGATTTAAGATGAGCAAAATTATCACATACAGTATTATTCTTTTGGTTTTAATAGGTTTTGGCTTTTTAATATATAAGAAAGTAAAGTCTAATACGACCAAACAAGACAACGAAGCAATAGAAAGACTTGGTAGTTTTTACTTTTATCCTGAACAAAATAAACTCGTAAAAGAAGCTGAAGAAATTTCGCTCTCTAAAAAAGAATGTGAATTGTTAGAGCTTTTTGTTGCAAGACCAAATGAAATTATAAAGCGAAATGAGCTAACAAAGCGCGTTTGGGAAGACAATGGTGTTTTTGTGGGTAGAAGTCTAGACACTTATATTTCTAAACTGCGCAAAAAACTAAAAAGTGATAACTCAATTAAATTAACTAATGTACACGGTATAGGTTATAAATTAGAAGTAAATTAAAATATACATTATAAATTACCTGTAATAACTCTGGCTAGTACCTCGAGTACAAGCACAATTACTAGCACTTTGCAATAAATCTAAGCCAATAGTAATCATATGTGTCCCAGAATTAAAACCAGATAAATCGTTTATGGTTATCTGATAGGAATATGCAAAATAAAGATTGTTCCACTGTGTGCCAGCCATAGGCCCAATATTTAAGGGGTCTAAAAATTGGTCATTAAGAAATCGGTAAGAAGCACCAACCCAATAATAGTCTCCCATTCTATTGAACTTACGATATTTAAAGTTAATGTCTGTACTAGAACGTTTATCACTTTCAAACAACTGAAAGAATACAGAAGGTTCAAATTCAACATCTTTATTCTTTTTACTTGAAATTACATAACCTGAATACAATTGATAGTTTAGAAGTCTGCTTGGTTCAAGTCCTAAAAAACCGTCTGTATCTTTACCTATTAAGTTATTAGCATTTAGACTTAAATAGAACTTATCGTATCTGTATAGTAAACCAGCATCAAAATTATTGTTAGAGACAGACCTATCGTCAGTAATTGCTGGGTCAAGTATAGGTACGTCGTAAGTTGTATTAAAATTTTCAATATCAATTCTAAAACTATTAATGTTATAAGAAATACCTAGTGATAAAAACTGTTTCGTTTTATAATCTAAAGTTAAATGATGCGCAAAAGAAAATTTCACACCTTTTTGTCGTGTATTTCCGTTTTTATCATTGTAAGCAGATATCCCAATTCCTGAGCGATTAGCTATTCTAAAATCTGCATATACAGATTGATTGTCTGGTGCATTTTTTATCCCAACCCATTGCGTAAGTCCGTTGGCTCTTATTTTTAAATTATCACCTATACCAGCATAAGTTGGTGAAATTACAAAATCATTATCTGCTAAATATTGCGTAAAAACTGGTAAGTTTAATTCTTGACTATAGCTGTATGACATAACCAAAAGAAGTATATATAGTATAGTTTTTTTCATATTAATATCTTTTATCATGCTTTAGGCATTACCTGTAAAGTGTAAAATGTCCAACAAATTCTTTATCATAGTTTGAGTCATTTGTTTTTACAACAAACCAATAATCTCCTGTAGGCAACTCTGCTCCATTATATCTACCATCCCACACTTCACCAACATGGTAAGTTGCTACTTTACGTCCATAGCGATCAAAAATATCGAAGGTTAAGTTTGGATAGTTCTCTGTACAACCTGGTGCCCAAGTATCTGCAGTACCATCACCATTTGGTGTAAACCAATTCGGAATGCAGATATCTACAAACTCAAGTTCTATTTGAGCTGTGGCAATACAACCAGCACTATCTGTAACCGTGACTACATACATTCCAGATTCTGTAATGATATAGGTATAAACATCTCCATAATCTTCATCGTTCATAGTAAACTGATAATCTCCAGATCCGCCAGAGGCATTGGCGATGAATTCGTTTAATTCGCCCTCAGTTAAAGTAAGAGTTAAGGAGTCGAAACTTGTTATGTCAAATAAATCTGTGGTTTGAATACAGCCATTAGTGTGTCTAACATCAATATAATGCCCTAATCCTACAGGCACATTAGTAAAGATATTACTACCTTGGTATAGCCCACCATCTAATGAATAATCTAAATCGGTAAGATCAGTGATAGAATCATCTACTGTAACTGTTACTGTATTGCCTTGCGTGTTATTATCACAAACATATTCAATACTAATTTCTGGATTAATAACGATAGAAGGAGGAAATGTGATATTCCATTCAGATTCACAACTTTGAGCATCACGTATATAAACAATATGATCACCACCACCCAAGTTGGTAAAGTCAAATTGTGTTTGTGTAGGACTCCCTATCGTATAGACTCCATTAGAGTTATCTAGGCTTACACTATATGGTAAGTTTCCTCCAGCGATATCTATACTAAATTCACCATTAGCATCACCTTCACAAACTTCTGGAAATAAAGAATCTGCTACAATAGTTAAAATGACAGGTTCTGGATTAGAAATTGTGAAGTTGAAGGTTAAATAGCAACCTAAAATATCTTGTACAATTAGATCATAATCACCAGGTGCTAAGTTTTCAAAAACATTAATTTCAAAAAACTGATTCAATTGTGGCGAAATAGCGTATTTAATAATGCCTGTTCCACCAGTAGCTGTGATTTCAACAGAGCCATTATTATTACCATTACAAGTTACATCAGTTACTTCAATTGAAGCATCAAGCGGAGCAAGTGGCTGTGTAATTGTGATTGGTGCAGTTAAGAAACTACAATCACCACTTTCTACCATAACTATATAATCACCAGATATAAGTTCTGTGAAATAACCTGGACTATTTTGTGTGGCTGGAATTGTGTTTCCTAAGCCATCCTGAAGCAAATAAATATAATTTCCTAATCCACCTTGTGCAGTTGCTAAAATTGATCCATTATTGTCGCCAGAACAATTAATTGATGGATTAGAAGATTCTAAATTAATGACTAACTCTGGTAGTGGATCAATTGTAATTTCGTTAGAAATATTGGCTATACAACCGTTGGCATCTCTAACATAATAAACATAATTACCTTCAGATACTGTAAATGTTGTAGATGTGTTGAATGTACCTAATGTTGTTGCAAAAGTACTATTATCACTGTAAGTGTAAGTTCCAGTTCCTCCAGTTGCACTCAACGTTAATGAAGATGCTGTTAAACAAGTTTGGGTTGTAGTACGAACTAAACTAACTTCAATTGGAGTAGGCTCACTTATAACGATATCTAAGGATGTCATCTCACAGTCAAATCCGTCATTAATAGTTACTGAATAAGTTCCTGCTCCCAAGTCATTAAATGTGTTTGATGTTTGTGGGCCAGATGAACTTACCGTTGGTAAAATTGTATTTAAGGTATAGACATAATTAGTGCCTTGTCCACCAGAAACTGTAATTACGGTGATACTCGCATTCTGATCTCCAAAACAAGATAATACTACTGTAGTAGGTGTAAATGTTGCCGAAATTGGTGTTGGCTCGTCTAACGTAATCGTTTCAGAAGTAATACAGCCTTCAGCATCTCTAGCATTTATAGTATAAGTCCCTGCTGATAAATCGGTGAATGTATTGTTAGATGAATATGCTACAGTTGCATCTCCTGTTAATTCATATTCATAATCTCCCCAACCACCATCTGCAATAGCTGTGATTGTACCTTGATTATTATTACAAGTTACATTTGAAGTTTCAGAAAGTACAAGCGTTAAAGCTTCCGATGGAGAAGCAATAATAACACTAGAACTATTAGAACAAAATGGCACTGCTGTTTCAGTAATAACAACTGAGAATGTACCAGCTTGCATGCCTGTAACAGTTTCTGGATTTGTAGCTGTGTTTGCATTTACAATTCCTGTTACCGAAGCTCCTAAATTATCAAAGATTTCATAGGTATAAGCGCCTGAATAGTTTGTGATGTTTATATCGAATGCTCCACTGTTATCTCCAAAACAAGTTACCACTGTTGGAGTTAATGTGAATGTTGGGATTACAGCTTCTGCTACAGAAATAGTAACATCTTCTGTACAAGCAGTCACAGTATCTGTGATGGTAATAGTATATAATCCTGAAGGTACTCCAGAGAATACGTTAGCACTTAAGCTTATTGAAGCAGGATTTGGAGCAATACTATAAGTAAATGAACCAAATCCACCAGTTGTTGTAACTGTAATTTCTCCATCATCATTATTACACGAAGGTAATGCTGTGACTTCTGGTATTAATTCTATTGGTACAAATATATCAACAGAAACTAAATTACCACAACCATTTACATCTTGTATTTCAATTGTGTGTGTACCAGCAAATAAATTTGATATTGTAAATGGCACCGTTTGTGTTTGAAATGCTCCACCATTAATACTATAGCTGTAAGGAGAAATTCCTGCTGTATCTAGAGTGACATCTATTTCATAATAGCCATCTGTAATAGCACACATATTATTTACAACCGCAGAAATTGTTGGTGTTGGGTCAACTGGTAACACAATCACTGGACTTGATACAATACATCCATAAGCGTCTATGACGTGAACATAATAATCTCCTGCATCCATATTAAATACACTTGCCGAAGCCCAATTTGTATCTGAAGCGAGTGGAGCAGTAGCAGTTGTTGTTATTTGATATTGGTATGGAGCGGTTCCATCTTGACCGATAACACTTATTACACCAGAATTCGGATTACAATTTGCATTCTGATCTACCGAAGTATCTAAATTCAATAAAATAGCAGATTCCGTAATATTGAAAGGTGCAGTAACAATACCACAACCAGCGTTTGGTCCAGATGTTTCACTTATAGACACAAAGTAATTACCAAAACCTAAAGGGCCTAAATCATTTACTATTAAAGAGCCATTTGCTGCTACAGAGCCAGTTCCTGATATCCCTGAACTAGCTAAAGTAAGGGAATCGAAAATTTCGTAATTCACGTTTACAGCACTTCCATAACTGCTATTAATTGTAAATGACACGTTTCCGTCTGCGCTTCCAGTACAGGTTATGTTATTTGAACTAACTGCCGTTGCAGTTAATGTTGAATTTGTTGGTATTGGTGCAGTTGCAGGTTCATAATAACTACAAAGGGTAGATGTATCATAAACGATAAATGTATAAGTTAAACCAGGTGTTAAACCTGTAAACGTTGCGGACTGACTTCCTGGAGAATCTTCAGGCAACCATGAATTCGGTGGATTTGGATACACAGAAATAGGTCCTTGATAAATACTGAAGAAGAAAGGTCCAGCACTCGGTAAAGAAGAACCTATGCTTACTAAAGCTTCACCACCTGTAGCACAATCTACTGTCGATGTGATATTAATATCTAAATCCGTAGGAGGTGAGGCAACCAGTACATCTTGAATTAATAGAGAACATCCATTGACATCAACCACATTGATTTGGTATAAACCAAAGTCAACGACATCGAAGCTGACAGAAGTTGTTCCTGCAGTATTCAATTCTGAATTATTGTATCCGTTTGATCCTGTAACAAAGTAGTTATAAGGAGCAGTTCCTCCCGAAACAGAATTTATGATTACTGAGCCTTGAGAAACTCCACCAGCACCACATGTAATATCAACCGTGTCATAATCAACTACAACTGGGTCTGGTTGATCAATGGTAACCGTTTCTGTTGCAGTACAAGAATTTGCATCTGTTAAGGTTATTGTATATGTTCCTGCAGGTAAACCTGTTGATTGCGTCCCGAAGTCATTCCCTGTTGAATCGTTATTTACATTAATAACAAAAGGAGGCGTACCTACTGTTGTATCTATTGTAATATCTAGTCCTCCATTAGAATTACCATTACATAAAATAGGTTTGTTTTCTACAACAAGACTCAATTGTGGCAATGACAAAGGATTGATAGTAATTATAGAAGATTCTGCAGTACAACCATTTGCATCTGTAATTTCGAATTGGTAATCACCAGTAGTAGCTGTTGAATAGTTGAAAGGTGATCCAGTTGCTCCTAATGGAGCATAAGCGCTACCATTTATAGAAATTGCATAAGTATAAGGCGTTGTACCAGTTATGATCCCTGTAATTATAGCATCTGGTGTAGCCGTACAATCTAAGCCTTCCGTCAATACTATATTTACGGTTGGAGTAGGAATAGGGTAGATCGTATAAGACTCAGCATAAATACAACCATTTTCATCTCTAACTTGAAACATATAAGTTCCTGGTTCTAATCCTGAAAATATATTAGACGTTTGATAAATTGTTAAAGCAGAAGTAGGCGCAATAATTTGATATTCTAAAATACCTGTGCCACTACTCGTACTTGTAATAATAAGATCTGTTGTATTTGTTGGGCATGTTACAGGAGAATTATCAAATTCTAAATCTGTTGGTGGATTTAAGGCATCAATTGTAATTTCATTAGTAATCGATGTACAATCGTTAGCATCTCTAATTGTAATTGTATATGTGCCTTGTGTTAAATCCGTGAATACATTACTTGCTTGAAATGTTACTCCATCAATACTATAGGTATATGGTGCGTCACCTCCAGTAACACCAGTTACTGTAATTGTTCCATTTCCAGTACATGTAAAGCCAGAAGTTAATTCTGCCGTTCCAGATATTGCAATGTTTTCGTTAATTGTAACTGTTTGTGCATTTGTTGCACATACTGAAGTTCCTGATGTATATTGAATAACCACATCGTAATCACCTGCAATAAGTCCTGTAAAAACTGATGAATTTCCAAAAGTTGCACCTCCATCAATGCTATATTGAATAGCGTTTCCATTTGGATTAGTTACGATTATTGAAATAGTTCCAGTATCTCCTATACCGCCACATAATATATCTTCTGTATTGATATTAAAATCTGGTTCTGGTATTGGATTAACTGTTATTGATGTACTCGCACTACAGTTATTAGAATCTACAACAGTGATATCGTAAACTCCTGCTGCTGTAACTACTATTTCTGGTACAGATTGAAAATCTGTCGTACTATTTACAAAATAAAAATAAGGAGGCGTTCCACCTTCAGGATAAACTGTTATTTCACCATCAGTACATGTTAAAGGATTAGTAATAGCAGCTGTAATTGTTAATAAAGGTGGTTCTACTATAGTAACATCTTCAGAGAATAAACATCCATTCTCAGTTTCTACTGTTGCTGAATAAGTTCCAGGGTTTAAGTTTTCGAAGATGTAATTGTTATCAATTATAGGCCCTACACTATTAACTAAAGTTACACCATCATAAAGAGAATATGAATATTGTGGATCAGCATCATTAGCTACAATTTGAATACTCCCTTTATCACCATAACAAAGTGGTTGAGTTACTGTTGATGAAGCTGTGAAATCTCTATCTCTAATTAAAACATCTGGAACTGTAAATACACAAGGGTTTGTAGGTACACCAATTTGTCTAATATAAATCGTATAAGAACCAGCAGTATTTGTTATAAATACATTACTAGTTTGATATGTTATTCCGTCTAAACTGTATTCGTAACCAGATGGTACATCATTCACCGTAATACTTCCGTTTGTTGTACAAATTATATCCGTTGAAACGACAGTAGCATTTAATAAGTTTTGATAGACATTAAAATAGAATTGATTAAAACAACCACCAGGATAATTAATAGTTAATCGGAATTGACCTGAGGTATCTGCTAAAAAATTTGAGCCAGTACCAACTTCATTCCAAGTACAAGAAACATCCTCATTTGCACAATCAGAATCAATAACGGCAGCACAACTAGATTCATCTAGTTTTTCCCAGATGATAGAAGTTGTATCTGATATATTAGTTTCAATAAATCTTGAATCTCCTGCACCACATAAAAATATGTTTGGCAATAATTTTCCATCATTAGGGCATGTCACTACTTCATCAGCATAAGGAATTACGGGATTAGAAATATCACCACCAAAAAGTTGAACAATGAATTCTTGTTCAATCGATTGACATGGTGCAATCGCATTATTAAACGAATAATAAGTTCCTGCTGAGGTTACAGTAATGGTTTGTGTTGTACCAATTACAGGCGTTCCTGAAGAGTTAACAGACCATGAGTATGAATCATAACCGTTTGCAGCTGTTAAATCGATACTGTTGCCACAAAGTACAATATCTTCAGTAAAAGCACAATCAAGGTCGGTTAAAAAATTAGTTGCTTGTGGTGAAAATAAACAGCCTGTGTTACTATTTAAACTTGGATCGTCAGTAATTTGAAACGTAGGATTAAAAAACCCATTATATGTAGCAAAAGCTTGATTATTTATAATATTTGAGCAGGCATCTGCTAGCAGATTACATTCATCAACGACTTGTACCTCGATGCGAATTTCATAAACAGGATCATTTTCTTCTACAATAGAATTATCAATGTTAAAAATTAATTCTCTCGTCATAGGATTATAACTTGCAACTGTAACACCAGCTGGCAAAACCAAATCTGTAGGGTGATTATATATAATATTTATAGGTAGAACATCTCTAATTTGAAAATTAGTAGCATTATCATTTCCAGTATTTTGAAATCCAATTACATAATTTAATGAAGAACCCAAACCAACAAGTTGACCTCCAATGTCATTTCCGGCATCATCCTCAACGATTTTTGTAAGCACAATATTAGGCTCTATAATTTCTACTGCAAATGCAAAGAAATAGGGGAAATAAGTGTCACCACTGGTTTCTAATCGAATGGTACCAGTTGTAGCATTATTTGCAATAACTGAGTTGCCTGGATTTGGTATGGCGATAACACCAGTATCAAACCCTAAAGTATTGGTGCTATTTGGAACTCTATTATTTACTGGTAATGCACTTAATTGCGTAACCGAACTATTAAAAAAGTTTGTTTCTGGCCTGTCTGTTGTAGATAAACTTACGCCATTTAGCCTCAAGCGATCTCCTAAAATTGGACTATCACCTTCTAGAGTTGCAAATGCAAAATTTGCTCTTACTGGAGCAGGTGCAGGAATTGTTCTAAATCCTGAAACCGGAATATCTAATGTAGGATTTGCACCTGGAACACTAATTGCGCTAAAGCCATCAAAACTTGTAATTGACTTACCAGGTAAAGTGGGATCTTCATAGACAATAAAAAGTGACCAACCAGCAGATTGGCCAGTACCATTGTACGGATTGAATGTTGCTGTTTCTCCTTCTGCTGATGATACATTAGCTACAGTGTATGTTCCTAAATCTATACCATTACCATAACTCGTTACAATAGAAGTTACATCTGCAAAACAAGCATAAGAAAAACTATCACCACCATCTACAGAATTACCATTGGCGTCATATATTATTGTTCCTGTGATATCGTTATAACCACCAATTGGCCCTTTAAATTTTACATCAGTAATAGGTTCACTACCTGGATTTACAGCTCCCCAATATAAACCTGCATATATAATTCTATAGCAATTAGGGTTTGGTATTTCTAAATCTGAACTTGAGGAGCTAAATGTAGATGCATCACTGTCTATATCAATATATCTCATATCTACTGTATGATTATATACCGAATTATCATTAAATGCATTATTATCTGGACCAAGGATATTATTTCCAATTAGGACAATATCTCCTTTTAAGTCCTGGTCAAATCTAGGCGTGAATGGTTCATAATTTTGTGCATATGTTTGTACCCCAATACATAACAATATAGCAACAAATACTATTCTAGAAAAAGTAGGTTTTTTCATGATATTTATTTTATTTCTTCACTTTCTTCATAGGGCAATGAAGAAAACGAAGCTGCGCTTAACTCATATTAATTTTCTATTTTCACGAGGGACATTTTTATATTATACACTCTGCTTCCTTTAGATTTCATGGCTTCATTAGCTTGATTAATACTATCAAATTTATCATAAAATATGTAATATTTACTTGTATTTAAATCGTAAAAATAGTCAATATTTGTTCTTCCTGATGCCACAACTTTGGTCACAAAATCATTTCTTTTCTTCACATCATTGTGTACTGCAATTATTAGGTAGTACCCACTTTCTACATTATTAATATTCTTTAAGATTTTAATATTGCTACCTTGATCTTCACCAAAATCAAAATCTTCTGCTTTTAGAGGTGTGTTACTCAATTCAGTAGTTCGTTTAATGTTTTGTAACATTGCTCTATCTTGCGAATATCTGTCATCTTCATTATCGAATTCTGCACGTTTAATTCGTCTTCTTTTCTCATATTCTGTTGCTAGTCTAATGATCTCTAGTCTGGACTCTAACGTCGTTTTAGTATTGACAGCAGATAATTGCTCAGATTGTAAACGCTTAATTTCTTTTTTATAATAAACCGTCACTTCATCTGCTTTAAAGCCTGCTACCTTTGATCTTTCGTCATTCAATTGTTGCAATTGCTCAATTTTATCGTTTCTATTAATAATAACATTATCTAAATCGGACATAATAGTGTTTAGTGCATTGTTTTCTGCAGTAACACTCTTAAAAGGTCTAGGCTTAACCGTAATCCCTTTATCGCTTAAATCGTTTTCTTCTTTTAAGTCTTTTAAATCTTTATCTTTAATAGTGATGATATCATCAAATTCCTTTAATAATTTCAATTGCTCAGCTTTAGAATCATCTGTTAGTTTTGTAACTTCTTTTAGGGATTTACCAAGTTTATCACTTGGATTTGCAACCAAATCTTCCTTGGCTTTCTGTTCTGCT
>TARA_R110002111_G_scaffold143167_1_pt1 | contig 14376 bp, 12 predicted proteins | sample TARA_R110002111 | Tara Oceans TARA_R110002111 (sample SAMEA4397363) | marine metagenome | biome: Polar Biome; feature: [ZZZ] marine water layer (ENVO:01000295); material: water (ENVO:00002006), including particulate matter (ENVO:01000060) such as... | depth 199 m | reverse complement strand
CAGTTATCATAATTTGCTAAGAAATTTTCTAACCAAGAAATAGTTTCATAATCCAAGTCGTTAGTTGGCTCATCCATAATTAACAAATCTGGATTTCCAAATAATGCTTGTGCTAATAAAACACGGACTTTTTGTTTACCATCTAAGTCTTTCATTAAGCTGTAATGATAATCTTCCTTTATTCCTAAGTTAGATAACATGGCAGCAGCATCACTATCAGCATTCCAACCATTCATTTCTTCAAACTGCACTTGAAGCTCACCTATCTTTTCGGCATTTGCATCAGTATAATCTGCATATAATGCATCAATTTCTGTCTTTAACTTATATAAAGGTTTATTTCCTTTTAATATGGTTTCTAAAACAGTGTCTTCATCATGTAAATTGTGATTTTGCTCTAACACAGACATTCTTTTGCCAGGCTCTAGATGAACACTTCCAGAAGTTGGATCCATTTTACCTGCAATGATTTTTAAAAATGTCGATTTTCCGGCACCATTGGCACCAATAATTCCGTAGCAATTACCATTATTAAACGTTGTGCTTACTTCATCAAAAAGTATGCGTTTTCCGAATTGAACCGAAAGATTAGAAACTGATAACATATCTTAAAACTTTATTATTTAGCCCTAAACCATAATTAAGGCATTTTTTTGAGAGTGCAAAAGTAGAAAATTAAACGTAAAATCTGCTATACAACTGCGTTTTGAATCTTAAAAATTAATTTTAATCTGTTTTTAAGGATTATACTAATGAAATCAACAAATTTATATTGACTAAGTACCTTCAAATAGTCCTAACAACCTAAAATTAGACCTCTTAGACGAAATTTATAAGTTCTTAAATAAGATTTAACGAGGTATTAACAAGAGTTGCGCTTATCAACCTATATTTTTGTTCAAATAATTTTTATAATATGTCTATTTTAACACCACGTATAGTACTTGCTATTACTTTGCTAACTACTGTTTTTGGATGTCATTTTAAAGGTGGTAATAACAGCGAACATGCATACCTAGGTGGTGAAATTATTAACCCTAAAAATAACCGTGTTATAATTTACAACACTAATGGTAAGGTGTTAGATTCTATAACTTTAGATGCTGATAATCGATTTATTCACAAAATTGATAATTTTAAACCTGGTTTATATTCAATAACACATGGTGGTGAATACCAAATGCTATTATTAGAAGCTAATGATAGTATTATGTTTAGATTAAATACTTACGATTTTGATGAGTCTTTGGTATTTACAGGTGATGGTGCTAAAAAGAACAATTACCTTATTAAAACATATTTATCTAACGAAAAAGAAGCTAAACAGTTAGTTAAATATTCTAAAATGGAACCTGAAGCTTTTAATTCTTTTATTGAAAAAAGACGAAATACTCAATTAAATAAGCTTCATGAATTCTTACTTCAAAATGAAGAATCTGAATTCTTTAAATCTATAATTGAAGCCAATATTAATTACAATGCATATGCAGATAAAGAGATTTATCCGTTTGCTTATTTTGGAAATAATAAACTTATTCATATTAAAGATTTACCCGAAGACTTTTTTGAACACAGAAAAAATATAGATTATAACGCTAACTACTTAAGTCGATTCTTTGCTTACAACAGATTTCTATCTTCTCATATTGAAAATTTAGCGACACATTCTTATTACAAACAAAATGATTTTCATAGTAAGTTTAATAGACATGCTATAGAGTATAATATGTCTAAACTAGATTTAATTGATAGTATTATTACAGATACAACTATTAAGAATAATCTACTAAAGCATAAAGCGATAGATTTTATTAGCCACAATCACACTGAGTTAGAAGCTAAAAAGTATTTGGATTATTATTTAACCAAAAGTACTAACGATGAGGACAAGGCTTACATGAAGGATTTGGTATCTAATTTAAAGCTATTAAGACAAGGCAACCCTTTACCTAATCTTTCGATTGTTAATTATAACGATACTGAACATTCAATTACCTCTATTATCACAAAGCCTACCATAATTTATTTTTGGTCTTCTAACTCTAAATCACAGTATAGAAACAGCCATTATATGGTAGATAAATTGAAATCTAAATTCCCACAAATGGATTTTATTTCAATTAATGTAAACGATAATCATGATGAATTTTGGAAAAATATTGTTAATAATTACAATTTCCCAACTATCAATGAGTTTAGATTTAAAAACTCTAAACAAGCTCGTAAAACATTAGCTGTAAACTATTTAAACAAAGCTATTATTGTAGATGAGCATGGTATTATTTTACATCCAAACGCTAACATTTTTAATTCTGAGTTTAACGAAACACTTGAAGAGTTACTACAAAAAAAGCATCTTATTGTTAAACAAGATGCTCTTTAAAAATTTTGTGAAAGTTAATTAATTTCCTTTCTTATAATCTGCTAAGAATTTTTCTAATCCTATATCTGTTAAAGGGTGTTTTAATAAGCCTGTGATAGAACTTAAAGGACCTGTCATAACATCCGATCCTAATTTAGCACAATCAATTACGTGCATTGTGTGACGAACAGAAGCTGCTAGTATCTGAGTTTCAAATCCATAATTATCATAGATATGACGAATCTCTGCAATAAGGTTTAATCCATCTGTAGAAATATCATCTAAACGACCAATAAAAGGAGATACATAAGTTGCACCAGCTTTTGCAGCCAATAATGCTTGACCTGGAGAAAATACTAAAGTAACATTGGTTTTAATTCCTCTATCCGAAAAATATTTACATGCCTTAATACCATCTTTAATCATTGGTAATTTAATCACAATTTGCTCGTGCAGTTCAGCTAATGCCTCACCTTCTCTCACCATACCATCAAAATCCGTAGAGATAACTTCTGCAGAAACGTCTCCATCTACAATATTGCAAATGTCAACATAATGCTTTAAAATATTATTTGTACCAGTAATGCCTTCTTTAGCCATTAACGATGGGTTTGTAGTAACACCATCTAAAATACCCATATCTTGAGCTTCTTTAATTTGCTCTAGGTTTGCTGTATCGATAAAAAATTTCATGTAAAATATTTTTGAATTGTTGTGTTTTTAATTGCTGCGAATTTACAACTTTAAGCCTCATTTATAGAAATGATTTTTCAGAATATATTAACAATAGTTCGTACAAACCACGTTCTACAACTTATAATGATTCATAAGCAACTTTTCATAAACCGTATCTGGAAGTATTCGTTTTAATACAATAGAAAATTTCTGCATAAATGCACCAACTTTATAATGTACTTTGGGATTCTTTGTTTCTATGATTTTATAAATAGCTTCTGCCATTTGTTTTGGGTCACTTCCACTATCTACATGTTCATCCATCATACTCAACGTATTTCCGTACGTTGCTTTATATGGTGAATTTTCTAAAACTGGTGCATGATAACGACCTGCTGCAATATTGGTAGCAAAATCGCCAGGAGCCACATTGGTCATATTAATATTAAACCCTTTTAGCTCCATTCTAAAAGCTTCAGTAATAAGTTCTAGAGCTCCTTTACTTGCGCTATAAACTCCTCTGTATGGTAAACCCATATAACCAGCAATAGAAGTAACATTAATAATTAAACCCGAATTTTGCTTTCTCATAGTTGGCAAAACTGCTTTAATCACATTTATTGGACCGAAAAAATTGGTTTCAAAATTGCGTTTTATTTCTGTATCAGGAATTTCTTCAATAGGACCAGTAATTCCTACTCCAGCATTATTAAGCAGCACATCAATTCTAGATTCTTGTGTTAAAATATCAAAAATACATTTTGAAATAGTTTCAGGCTTAGTAACATCTAAGGCTACAATAGGAAACTTACTATGAGGATAATTATCAGGATTTCTACTTGTTCCGTAGACTTTAAATCCTTTGGTTTGAAGAAACTCACCTACAGATTTCCCTATTCCTGAAGATCCACCTGTTATTAATACAACTTTAGACATAATGTTGAAAAATTATAAGTAACAAAATACAAATTTTTAGGAGACTTTTGGGTACAAAAAAAGGCAAGCTACCTACATCACACCGCTACGACCATTTACCTTTGCTGCGTTCCCGCCCTGGAGGATTCAACAGGAGCTGGTTGTGTAGGACTTGCCAGCTGCAAAGATACAATCTTTAATTACTTTCGCAATGATTTTTAAACTGAATTTTATTTAATAACTTGCTAAAAATTCAAACCGAACATATGCAACTTTCTAAATATTTCATTCTCTTAACTTTAAGTCTATTTTTAACTAATTGTGGAGATAAAAATTCTTCTAAACAATCTAGCCTTTCTATAAATACGCCTGAAAAATCTCTAATGTTAGGCGATACATTAAAATTATCTATTAATAATCCTGAAAAATTAGATATCACTAATGTTAGCTATCAAATTAACAATAAGCCTGTAGAAAGTACCATCATTCTTAATAATACATCATTAGGCGAAAAAAGCATAACAGCACAAGTAACTGTTGGAGAAAAGACAGAAACTATTTCTAAAACCATTCAGGTATTTAATAATATTATTCCTTCTATATATACTTATGAAATAGTGAATACATTTCCTCATGATATTACATCTTACACTCAAGGTCTAGAGTTCTATAATGGCGAATTATATGAAAGTACAGGTCAAAAGAAAGAATCTAAACTTAGAAAAGTAAATTTTGAAACTGGTGAAGTTTTGAAAAACTTAGACTTAGAAGATCAATATTTTGGTGAAGGTTTAACCATTTTAAATGATAAAATATATCAATTAACGTGGCAAGCTAAACGCGGTTTTATTTACGATGTAAATACTTTTGAAAAATTAAGCACTTTTAATTACGGAACAAGTAAAGAAGGTTGGGGAATTTGTAATGATGGAAAAACACTGTTTAAATCTGATGGTACTGAGAAAATTTTTCTTTTAAATCCTGAAACTTTAGAAGAACAAGGCCACATACAAGTTTATACCGAAAAAGGGAAAATACCAAGTATAAATGAATTAGAGTGGATAGATGGTAAAATTTATGCCAATAGATATCAGCGTAATGGTGTGCTTATTATAAATCCTGAAACTGGTGGTGTTGAAGGTGTTATTGATTTTAGACCATTAACAAAATTAGTAAAACAACATCCTGAATTAGATGTATTAAATGGTATTGCTTACAATCCAAAACGTGAAACTATTTTTGTAACAGGAAAAAATTGGGACAAACTTTTTGAAGTTAAAATAAAGAAACAATAAGCTTTACTCACCGAAAAGCACTAATCACTCATTCTTCATTTTATTAAACCCATAACTTTTGGTTCTTTGATTTATAAATCAAACTAACCATGAGAAAATCTGTTACAATAAACATTGCTGAACCTTGCCATGAGGATTGGAACAAAATGACACCAAAAAATCAAGGTCGTCATTGTGTCGCTTGTAATAAAACTGTTATTGACTTCACAAAACAAACCGATGAGCAAATTATTAAATCATTAGAAACTAATGGAAACCTCTGTGGACGCTTTAAAACGCAACAACTAGATAGAGAAATTGTTATGAGCAGAAAAGACAAAAACAACTATTTGTCTTTGGCTGCCTCTGGCCTATTTGCTTTTCTGGCACTCGGAAATCAAGATGTATTTGCTCAAGGTGAACCCATAAAAACAGATACCATAATAAGACCAATGGTAAAAGGTAAAGTAGCTACTTCTATTATAAATGAACATATATATTTCGGTACAGTTATAACAGCCATTGATAACCTCCCACTACCAGGAGCTTCTGTAATTATAAAAGGAACATCTCGCAGTGTACAAACAGATTTTGATGGTAATTTCACAATTAAAGGAAAAATAGGAGAAACTCTAGAGTTGAGTTACATAGGAATGGAAACTCAAAAGATTATACTAAAATCAAAGTATGAATTGAAAGTGGCTTTAAAAGACGATAGTTGTTTTGATGATTATACCTCAGTTGGATTTGTTTCATACAAATACCAAAGAAATAATGACTGTAAAAGAAAAAAACAAAAAGCTAAGCGTTTAGTAAAAAGAGAAGCAATAAAAAAAGGAGAGCAAGAAAGAACCTCCTTTGGTAAATTCTTTTACGGAATTAAAAGGATGTTTATGAAGAAATAATATCTTTAAGCATCAAAAATTGAAGATGAATATATTTGAAAAAACTATTACCGTTTCTAAAGAAGATATTGATGATCTTAACCATGTAAATAATGTGTGTTACGTGCAATGGGTTCAAGATATTGCCAAAGAACATTGGTTAACTTATGCAACTAAAGATATTTTAGATACCTACTCTTGGTTTTTGGTAAATCATTTTATTGAGTATAAAAACCAGGCATTGCTTGGAGACAAATTACTTATAAAAACGTATGTTCCTAAAGTAGAAGGTGTATCTACCACAAGACACGTAGAAATTATAAATGCAGAAACCAACAAGTTAATTGTGAAATCAAAAGCAAAATGGTGCTTAATAGACAATAAAACCCAGCGACCAACGCGCATTACTCCAGAAATAGCAACGTTATTTAATTAACATTTTATTAGGTTAAAGTTTTTTTAACATTGAGTTGATTTTCAGATTAATGCCTTTTCTTTAACCCATCAATCAACTACACCATGCGTCTATTTACTGTTCTCATCATTCTATTATGCCTACCATTTGTGCCATATGCTCAAACCTTAAACGGAAAAGTATATGATGCTAAAGCTCCTATAAAAAACATAAATGTCTTTAATAAAACTCAAAACCGAGTTACAGTAACCAACGAGGATGGTAACTTTAGTATAGAAGCTAAAGTAAATGATAGTATTTCGTTTCAATCCATATTCTATCATAACAAAACTATCGTTCTAAAAGATTTTCATTTTAATGGTGTTGCAGTTTTTGAGCTTAAAGAAATATTAACCGAACTTGATGAAGTAGAAGTTAAAGCAGAACCTGAGCAACCCGTCTTTAAAGAAGAAACCTATAATGTAGAACTTCAAAATATACTTAAAGAAGACATAAAAAACAATCCACATTTATACAAACCAGCAGGTGCAACCTATGGAGTAGATTTTGTATACCTTATTGGTGCAGTGGTAAAACTCTTCGCCAAAGACAAACCTAAAAAGCCAAATTATCATCCAATTTCTTATACTCAAATGGATTCTTTGTTTAATAAAAGCTCATTTTTTAATGAGCAATTAATAACAGAAAATCTAAAAATTCCTAGCGATAAAAAATATCTATTTTATGATTTTTGTGAAGCAAAACAAATAAGCTCAAAACTGCTAAAAGACGAAAACAAAATGCAATTGCTCGAAGAATTAGTTTTAAACAGTCAGCTATTTTTAATTCTCTTAGAGCAATATGGAGAAAAGCCATTATCAAAGGAATAGCAAACTTCAACTAATTTATACCCAACTATAATAAATCCTAACTTCAAAAGTTATATTTTTAAGCCTTAATTATATTTATCACTTATGAAGCGATTGCTATCATTTTTACTGTGTTTTGGAATCTTGATATTTTGGAGCTCTTGTCGTAACGATTTTGAATTTACACCAAGTAAAGGACAACTAGAATTTGCAAGAGACACTATTTATTTAGACACCGTTTTTTCGACAATAGGTTCGAGTACCTATAACTTAAAAGTATATAATCGTAGTGATGAAGATATTGTAATCCCAACTATTCAATTTGAAAATGGTGAAAGTTCACTTTACAGAATGAATGTTGATGGTTCTACCGGTTTAGACAATGAAAACCAAATTGGTAAATTCTTTGAAGATGTAGAATTATTAGCCAACGATAGTTTATATATTTTTATTGAAACTACTGTAGATATTGCTACACAGGGCACAATAGAAAATCAATTTTTATATACGGATCGTATTCTATTCGACTCTGGTTCAAAACAACAAGATATTGATGTGGTTACCTTAGTAAAAGATGCTGTTTTTATTTATCCTAATAGAACACCTATTATTGAGGATGATGTTGTTGTTGAGTATATCATTGAAACCTTAACATTTGATGTGGATGGTGATGGCACACCAGATGAAACTACATTACAAGGTAGATATCTACTAGATAGCGAACTCACTTTTACCAATGAAAAACCTTATGTAATTTATGGCTACGCAGGCGTTGGTGCTGGTAAAACTTTAACCATGGAAGCTGGTGCACGCGTTCATTTTCATGCAGATTCTGGTATTATTGTTACCGATGGTGGATCTCTAAATATTAATGGTACTCTTAGTCCAGACCAAGAAACACTTACAAACGAAGTCATTATAGAAGGTGATCGCCTAGAACCATTATATTCAGATATTCCTGGACAATGGGGAACAATATGGTTATTCAACGGAAGTGAAAATAATACCATTAATTATGCAACCATAAAAAACGGAACAATAGGTATTGTAGCAGACGGTAATCAAGATGCTCCAAACGATAAATTAACGATTACAAATTCAAAAATATTTAATTTTAGTAGTTTCGGAATTAGAGGTACTGCCACTTCAATAACAGCCAAAAATCTTGTAATTAACAATTGTGGACAATCTTCTTTTGCTGGCACTTATGGTGGTAAATACAACTTTACACATTGTACAATTGCTAATTACTGGGACAGTAGTTTTAGACAATTCCCTGCCCTACTCATAAATGATTTCATTGTTGACGAAAACAATACAATTTTCACTAATGATTTAACCGAAGCCAACTTTAACAACTGTATTATTTATGGAAATGATAATCCTGAGTTTTTATTAGAAAATGAAGGCAGTGTTTTCAACTATAAATTTAATAATTGCTTATTAAGATTCAATAATAGTAGTCTTTCAGGCACTGGTAATTATGATTTTGATGATACCACATTTTACAATAACAATGTATTTAATGAAGATCCAAAATTTAAAAGTCCGTTTGAAAATTTAATGCGAATTGGTGACGATTCTGGAGCTAAAGGCATAGGAAATACTTTTGGAGTCGCTGAAGCACCAAGAGATATTCTTGGATTTTTAAGATCTAGTTCTATTGATGCAGGAGCCTATAATTTTATAATTTTTGAAGATTAAATTATAAGTTTAGATAAAATAAAAACTGATTAAAACAACTTCTGATAATATTCATCTGCCATTCTCTGACTAGTAAATTCAGGAATTACACCATCTATACCATTAAAAACGATGTCTTGCCATTTTTTAGGTTCATCATAGTACGTTGGAATCACTTTATCTTCTAAAATTTCATACAAATTATTAGCATCTATATTATCCTGATCCCAAACCGGTAGCGTATGATCTAGTGCTGGTAATACAAAACTGTTTTTACCATCTTTGGCAAACTCAGGGATCCAACCATCATCGGTAGAAACATTTACAGAGCCATTCATTGCTGCAGTCATTCCACTAGTTCCTGAAGCTTCCCTCGTAATTCGTGGAGTATTTAACCAAACATCAGATCCACATTTTAGTCTCTTAGACAAATCTATTTCATAGCCAATTAATACCGCTAAATTGTTTTCGCTTTTAGAATGGTTAACTAAATGATTAAACACATCAATCGCATAATAATCAAAAGGATATGGTTTTCCTGCCCAAATAATTTGTACAGGATATTTTTTATTAGAAATTAATCTTTTAAAGCGTTCTAAATCATGTAAAAGTAAATCTGCTCTTTTATAACCTGCAAAGCGTCTTGCCCATACAAAAGTTAATACTTTAGGATCAAACGTTTTACCTGTTTGTTTATAAACCTCTTCAAATAAGTCTTTCTTTAAAGCTGTTTTTCTAGTTTTATAAGCTTTTACCTGTTTTTTAGACCATGCCTTTTTAATACTTGCATCTTGCCAAAACTTCTGATTTTGTGCATTAGTAATTGGTATAATTTTACTTACACCTTCATAATCCTTCCACATATCAGTGGCTACTTTAGCATGCAATTTTGAAACGCCATTTGCTATTTTCGCCATCCGTAATGCAGAAATTGTATAGTTTATCATACCATCATTAACCATCTCTTTCTGAAGTTCTTGTTCAGAAAGTGATCGTCCAAAAAAGCCACATCTGTTTAAATGTCTAGCATCACGCTCTTCGTTACCGGCTTTTTCTGGTGTATGTGTTGTAAACACCATCTGGCTTTTCTTAACTCCTAAATCTCTTAAATAGTAAAAAGCTGGCAGTGCATGACCTTCGTTTAAGTGATACGTATCTGCACCTCCTAAAGCTTCTATAACTTTAGCACCTCCAATGCCTAAAATAATACTTTGAGAAATACGTGTTACTGGATTATTATCATATAAATGATTGGTAATGGTTCTAGACAAATGGTCATTTCCTTCAACATCTGTACTCAAAAAATACATGGGTACAGTTCCAAAAATTTCAGGTTTTAAAACATATGCTCTAACCTTAACATGTGGGTTATCATGAAGTTTTACTTCTACTTCTATGCCTGTATCTTCAAGAAAATCAAAATGTTTTTCATTAAATTCTGTCCTTAAGGTTTGGTCTTCATTTCTTGCTTGATCGTAATATCCATATTTCCAAAGCATGCCAATACCAATCATGTTTTGTTTTAACTCAAAAGCAGATCTCATATGTGAGCCTGCTAAAAATCCAAGACCTCCAGAATATATATTGAAAGACTGATTAATACCATACTCCATGCTAAAATATGCAACCTTCTTTTTATATTTTGTTGCCGGTTTATATGGGTGAAACCATGTATTATATTTATTCTCCATTTTAGTGTTTTTTATACTTGTAAACTTAGAACAAAAGACCTATTGTATAATATGATATATGTCATTAAATAACTTTTTAATGTTAACATTTTAATTATAATTAAACATAAAAAAAAGTCCTTCAAATTAATGAAAGACTTTTTAAAAAAAATATTAATGTATTGTTTCCTAATTAAATAAAGCACGTCCTCCCATTAAAGCATTTACTTTTTCTGCAACACCAGCTAAAACAGTTTCGTTTTCGTGATTTGTTAATACTTCATCAATTAAATCTACAACATAAGCCATGTCACTTTCTTTTAAACCACGTGTTGTAATTGCAGGTGTACCAACTCTAATACCAGACGTTACAAAAGGAGATTCTGTATCAAAAGGTACCATGTTTTTATTTACCGTAATATCTGCTTTTACAAGGGCGTTTTCAGCATCTTTACCTGTAATATTTTTATTTCTTAGATCAATAAGCATCATGTGGTTATCTGTTCCTCCAGAAATTAAATTATAATCTTTAGCAACAAAAGCTTGAGCCATAGCATCTGCGTTATGTTTTACTTGTAACATATAATGTAAGAACTCATCAGTTAGTGCTTCACCAAAAGCTATTGCTTTAGCTGCAATGATATGTTCTAATGGTCCACCTTGATTTCCTGGAAAAACACCAGAATCTAAAAGACCTGACATTTTACGTAGTTTACCATTCTTTAAAGTAATACCAAATGGGTTATCAATATTTTCACCCATCATAATCATTCCACCTCTAGGACCTCTCAAAGTTTTATGAGTAGTTGTAGTAACCACGTGGCAATGTGGCATTGGATCGTTTAAAATACCTTTAGCAATTAAACCTGCAGGATGCGAAATATCTGCTAATAAAACAGCACCTACACTATCTGCAACTTCTCTAAACTTAGCAAAATCTATATCTCTTGAATATGCTGAAGCACCAGCAATTATTAATTTTGGCTGTTCTTTTTTAGCTTGGTCAGCTAACATATCATAATCAATACGACCTGTATCTTTCTTTACTCCATAAAATGTAGGACGATATAATTTACCCGAAAAATTAACAGGAGAACCATGAGTTAAGTGTCCACCATGAGATAAATCAAAACCTAAAATAGTATCACCAGGTTTTAAACACGCATGAAAAACGGCTGTATTTGCCTGACTACCTGAATGCGGTTGTACATTGGCATAAGCAGCACCAAATAAAGTTTTAGCACGCTCTATAGCAATGTTTTCAACCTCATCAACTACTTCACAACCACCATAGTAACGTTTACCAGGATAGCCTTCTGCGTATTTATTGGTTAATACAGAGCCTGCAGCTTCCATAACTTGGTCGCTAACAAAATTCTCTGAGGCAATTAATTCTATACCATCTGTCTGGCGTTCTCTTTCAGCTTGTATAAGTTCAAAAATTTGTTCGTCGCGTTGCATAAATAAAGTGTTTGTTAAATCGATACAAAAATAGTGAATACATTAGTTTAAATATTAAAAAATGTGTAGGTTTGAGTATAATTAATGAACATTTAATCAACAATAACAATATGCCATTATCAGCAAATAATACAGATCGTACCTCATGGCTACATGTCGGTAAAACTTCAGACTTCCCTATTCAAAATATTCCTTTCGGTGTTTTCTTAACCAGAGACGACATTATTACTATAGGAACGCGTATTGGTGATACTGCTATTGATCTTGGCGCTTTACATCAATTAGGTTATTTTGAAGGTATACCTTTAACTGACGATATTTTTTTACAAGATACTTTAAATGATTTCATTGCAGATGGAAGAAAAACGTGGCGTTTAGTTAGAAACAGAATCGCTGAGATTTTTGATGTTGAAAATGAAACTTTAAAAAATAACAATCCACATAAAGAAACCATTTTGTTTCGTCTAGATGAAATTGAAATGCAATTACCTATTCAAGTTGGTGATTATACAGATTTTTATGCTAGTAAAGAACATGCCACAAATGTTGGTACTATGTTTAGAGATCCAGATAATGCGTTAATGCCAAATTGGGTACATATGCCAGTGGGTTATCATGGACGAAGTTCTTCTATTATACCTTCAGGAATTCCGATTCATCGTCCACAAGGACAAACATTACCAGAAGGAGCAGACAAACCTGTTTTTGGACCATCGAAATTGGTGGATTTTGAATTAGAAATGGCTTTTATTACTACAGATGCTAATGATCTAGGAGAACCAATTCCTATTGAAGAAACTGAAGAATACATTTTTGGGTTGGTTTTATTTAATGATTGGTCTGCTCGTGATATACAAAAATGGGAATATGTACCATTAGGACCATTTTTAGGTAAAAACTTTGCCTCATCTATGTCTCCTTGGATTGTTACTTTAGATGCATTAGAGCCTTTTAGAACTGAAAGTCCTAAACAAACTCCGAAGCCTCTAGATTACTTACAAACCAAAGGCAAAAAGAGTTTTGATATTAATTTAGAAGTTGGTATTCAACCAAAAGGCGGAAAAGAAACAACGGTTTCTAAATCTAACTTTAAGTATATGTATTGGAATATGGCACAACAATTAGCTCATCATACGGTTAATGGATGCCCTGTAAATTCTGGAGATGTAATGGGAAGTGGAACAATTTCTGGACCTACACCAGATTCTTATGGCTCAATGTTAGAATTAAGTTGGAAAGGTACTAAGCCCTTAAAATTAAAAGATGGCACTGAACGTAAATTTATCAACGATAATGATACCGTTATTATGAGAGGCTATTGCCAAAATGATGACATTAGAATTGGTTTCGGACAGGTTAAAACTCAATTATTACCTGTATTTGATTCTAAGAAGAAAAAGAAATAAGCAGATATTTAAAAATATAAGTAAAGACCAAAGTTTAAATACTTTGGTCTTTTTTTTTGCTTAGACTTAAAGTGAAGACCTAAGACGACCTGCTCAGAATGGTGTTTCACAACTAAAACTCACCCACTCTTTTTTAGCAGGATGCTCAAAACTCAAAGTTTCAGCATGAAGATGTAATCTATTTGAAACAGTTCCGTATAAATCATCACCAACGATTGGCACGTTTAAACCTTTGTAATGAGCAGCATGCACTCGCAATTGATGTGTTCTTCCTGAAATAGGATAGAAATAAATTCTTGTTATATTATCTTTAACCTCAACAACTTCATATTTTGTAATGGCTTTTTTACCATGTTCATAACACACCAATTGTCTTGGTCTATTATTTAAATCCACTCGTAATGGTAAATCAATTGTTCCTTCTTTTGTTTCAATAATTCCATCTAATAAAGCCACATAACGCTTTTTAACTTTACGTTCTATAAATTGTTTTTGAAGTTTTTTGTGAGTTCTCTCATTTTTTGCAACCAACAACAAGCCAGACGTTGACATATCTAAACGATGCAATAATAAAGGACCTGTTGCATTTGGTAAATAAGTTTGCATTCTGGTTAAAACCGAATCTTTAATCGTTTTTCCTGGAACTGATAAAAACTCGTGAGGTTTATTAAGGACTAAAAGAAAATCGTCCTCGTAAATGATCTCTAATTCACCTTTAAAAACACCTGCTAATTCTATAGGATTTGGTTCAACATTTAAACCTTGCATCATATGACCTAAAAT